>ENA-UAYF01000264-UAYF01000264.1-human-gut-metagenome-genome-assembly--contig:-NODE-264-length-31503-cov-17.437230_pt1 | contig 31503 bp, 47 predicted proteins | sample MGYA00244017_ERZ654600 | MGnify/ENA primary metagenome ERZ654600 (study PRJEB26926, sample SAMN06164490) | human gut metagenome | biome: ENVO:00009003; feature: ENVO:2100002; material: ENVO:00002003... | reverse complement strand
CACCCACACCGCGCAGAGCGCGGCTCCTACGCTCTCACATGGCAGCGGTGATGACTATGCAGAAATTGAGGATAACGGAGATTTGCCGTTTTAAGGATAAGGAAAAGGACAACTGAATATGGCACTAGAATACTTCTGCTGCTTCAATTCCTACAGGAAGAAGACGCGCAACCTATCAGATAGCGAGCTAGGTCGGCTGTTCCGTGCTCTTATGTTATACAACGAGACGGGAGAAAAGACGCAACTCAATGGGCGTGAGGAAACCGCGTTTGATTTCATTGCAGAGGACATTGATGCAGGTAAAGAACGATACGAAGCCAAATGCGCCCAGAACAAGGCAAACAGAGGTCAACGCTCGACCACAGCCGTTAACGACGGTGAGCGAACGTCAACGAACGCTAACGACGGTGAACAGACGTTAGCGTTCGTACCCCAAACAAAAAACAAAAAACAAAAACAAAATATATCTTTCGTATCTAACGATACTCAAGATATATGCCAAGCTGAAAGCTTGGCTACGCGCAAACGCGCGTCTGCGTTTTCGGCAAAGAAGGCCATCGAGGACTATACGCAGGACGAGGAACTGCGGGGGCTGCTGTTTGAGTGGCTGGACAACCGCAAGAAGAAACGCGCCCCTGAAACTAAGGGCGCTATCGGACAGAACCTTGACAAGCTGGCGGAAATGGCCGCTGAAAGCAATTTAAGCTTGCAGGATTATATGCGAGAAATCGTGCGGATGGGCTGGCAAGCGTTCTATCCGATTCGCAGCCAGCAGCCAGCACAACGCAATGACGGGAGGGATTTTGATTGGCTTACGGGACAATGACCGTTGCACCGCTGGCAGGAGCTATTGAGGGCGTTCAGCGTGGGACAGACCTGCACCCGATAATGGGCCTGATTGCTGCTAAGTGGCCCAACTTCGGCAATGGGAAAACGCCGCAGCAAAAGAAAGCAATGATTGCGGTATGGGAAAAAGACTTGTCCGACATTCCGCTTTCTCTACAGCGAGCGGCACTTGATAAGAAAATCAAGTCTGGTCAGATGTTCCCGCCCTCATCCCCTGCTGAAGTGCGGAATTGGTGCAACGAGATTCAGAAGCCAATGGATGATTTGGACGCAAAGTTCTATGCCGATATGGCGGAACTTGAAATTCTGGATGCTGATTTTTGTGCAAAACAGACTGCAAAATATAAAGCGGGTAAGGACGCAGGGCGCAATGCTTATGCAGGGTGGGACTGATGATTCACAAGTACATTGTCCGCATCCCGCCCATCACGAAAAAGAACTCACAGCGAATCCTTATCAACCAAAAGACCAGAAAGCCATTTATCGCCCAGAGCGCGGCCTACAAGCGGTACGAAGCGGCGGCCTTATGGTATTTATACCCAAAACCGATAAAGCCCCTAGAGGGCCGCTATCGCGTTGCCACAGTGTTTTACATGCCAACCCGCAGACGTACAGACCTGACAAACTTGATAGAAGCCGCTCACGACGTGCTAGTTGCAGGCAAAATCCTTGCAGATGATAACTATACGATTATCGCCAGCGTGGACGGTTCCCGCGTGATGGTCGACAAAGAGAACCCCCGCACCGAAATTTTCATTGAAGAAATGGAGGATGAAGCAGATGCCAATCTGCGAACTTTACCATGATAATTTTCAAAATTACAAGTGCTATGGCATTCCGCACGCCCAGCTTGTAATCGCCGATATTCCCTATAACATTGGCGCTAACGCTTACGCCAGCAATCCCGTCTGGTACAACGGCGGTGACAATAAAAACGGAGAAAGCAAACTCGCCAAAAAGAACTTTTTTAACACAGATGGCCGTTTCAAAATAGCAGAGTATATGCACTTCTGTTCTAAGCTGCTTGTCAAAGAGCCGAAGGAACGCGGCAAAGCCCCGGCCATGATCGCGTTCTGCGCGTTTGAGCAGATGCAGGAAATTGCCGAATGGGGCAAAAAGTACGGGTTCATGAAGTCCTACCCGCTGTTTTTCGTAAAAAACTACTCGGCCCAGGTGCTCAAAGCAAATATGCGTATTGTAGGCGCTACCGAGTTTGCCGTTGTGCTCTACCGCGACAAGCTCCCCAAATTCAACGGCGGCGGCCACATGGTCTATAACTGGTTCGAGTGGCGGCGCGATTCCGGCAGGGAGTATCCAAAAATACACCCCACCCAAAAGCCGGTAAACCTGTTGAAACGCCTGATTGAAATTTTCACAGACCCCGGCGACGTCGTGATTGACCCCTGTGCCGGTTCCGGCTCCACCCTCCGCGCCGCCTATGAATGTGGGCGGGATAGCTATGGGTTTGAGGTTGACCGCAAGTTTTACGCCATCGCCAAAGAAAAAATGCTCGATTTTTCCCAAGAACAAATGACGTTTGAGGAAATCGCAACATGAAAAACAAAATAGAGGAAGTGTAACCTATGAAAGCCAGACTTCATCCCACCACGGCCATGCAGAAGGCCATAGACGCTTATGCAGAAGCTAAAATTCAGGGCATCCAAAGCAGTGCGCAGGAGGCCGTCATGAAGGAGCGCAGCGATATTGCCACCCGCGCCGCCTATCTGTGTCTGCTGGCGTGCTATCAGGTCGGTCTTTCTCCCCGCACCCTGAAACGGATTCAGGATGCAATGACAGGCCCCGTTGCTGATAAATACAACGAGTACCGCAATGACCAGCTTGCCGACCTCTGGGAGCAGGTAACGTTGCAAAGCATCGGCATTGAAGCGCCCAAAACAAAGGAGCCGCTATGACCACAACAAAATTCTGCAAGACCTACGGGAAAATCATGTGGGACGTACAGCCAACAAAGCGCTATTGCGATTCCTGCATCCGCAAGCGCAATATCAAAAGCGCGCAGGCATCTTACCGGCGCCGCAGGGATGCCGGTGTTTTGAAAAAAGGCAAGAAACCCGCCGCGCATCCCAACCCGAAGAAAACCATAAAACCCATTGAACAATGTACCCGCGAAGCCGCCGCCCTGGGCCTGACCTATGGGCAGTATGTAGCCCGCGGGCTGGATAAGGAGTAAGACTATGGACGCAGTTGAATTTTACAAATCAATGAAGCGCATGTGTTACAGTGGTGAAATGTGTGAAAAATGCCCTCTATATAATAATTTCAGCGAAATGGGAAGTGTTTGTGATGTACTATTGCACATCACAGATGAGAAGGCTTCCAAAGTTAAAAGCATCGTTGAACAATGGGCAAAAGGCCACCCCGTAAAAACACGAAAAAGTGAATTTCAAAAAATGTTCCCGAACGCGAACATGTATAGTATTACAACCACTTTTTGCACTGCGCATTTTGACAAAAAGAAGGCGTGCGAGGTAGGCGTGGCATCTGAAGAAATGTGCGAGAAGTGCAGATACAAATACTGGAACGAAGAGGTTGATGAGTGATGGACGCAGTTGAATTTTTCCAGACGGTAAACAGGTTATGCAAAAATCGAAGCTGCGCGGGATGCCCTATTTGTAAAAAGGGAATGTGCAAGGACATGTGCATGGTCAGGCGCACGGTTATGCTCGGCGACGCTTCAGTTGAAAGCATTGGGGAAATGATTTCAATAGTCGAGCAATGGTCAAAAGACCACCCCATCAAGACCCGCCAGAGTGAGTTTTTGAAGATGTTCCCTAATGCAAAAATAGGTGAAGATGATGGAATTTTGTGTATTAAACCTTGCGACATTGATAAAAGCATTGAATGCACAAATGGAAAAGGCTGCGACGACTGCTACCGCAAATACTGGAAAGAGGAGGTATCCGAATGAAAAAAAGATTGTTGGTATTGGCGGTTGCTCTTGTTTTGACGGCTCTGCTATGTGCCTGCAAAGAAAATCCGATGGTTGAAGAGAAAACCGTATCGGCAAAGCAGGAAATCTTGTACGCCTATATAACAACACAAATGGAAACGAATGGATACGGAGGTGTTATCGGACACAAAAACTATATTTGCTACGGCGTATTAAACGGAAACAGCATTGAAGACAAAGAAGACAGAATAGACTTCGTTACAATACGAAAATCAGAAGAAAACCATAGCTATATTGAATATTACTATGACCGCAAGATTTATGAAGATGGCACACACTATGACATATATGCCGGAGCGGCCTTGTACTTAACAAATGATATGCTAAAAAACCTTAAAACGAGCAACTGAGGAGACATCAGAATGGCACAACTTCAAGAGACAATCCGCGATAAAGTCACGACATACAGCGAGGATGAATAAATGTCGATCAGTAAAAAGACCCGCATTGCGGTGTATAAAAAATACGATGGTCATTGCGCTTACTGTGGCAGACATATCGCATACAACGATATGCAGGTCGACCACTTCAAGCCGCAGAGGGCGTGGAACCCAGAGGATTCCGGCACGGACGACATTGAAAACCTTATGCCGTCCTGCCGTATGTGCAACCATTACAAACGCGCCCACGACCTTGAAACATTCAGACGATACATTGCTGAGATTCCGCGAAAACTGCAAGAGAACTACATTTACAAGATCGGCGTGGTGTACGGAAATGTGCTGAAAAATCCGAAAGCGATCAAATTCTATTTTGAGAAAGTGAGGGATAACCATGTGGCTGATTGACGCAGATAAAGTACCGCGACTATCTGATATGATCGGGTGAGCTTATGAGGGTGGCGAGTACCAGGCATATAAGAGCGGCGCAGAGTATGGGCGCGGATTGGTGGATGATACACCGACCATCGACCCAGAATCCCTGCGGCCTACGGCACACTGGATAAGCGATAGCGGCGGAAGCACAAATGTTGTATGTTCAGCTTGTAATGCAATTTCTTTCGCTGCTTATAATTTTTGCCCGGAGTGCGGCAAAAGGATGGTGAACGCAGATGAGTGAATGGATAAGCGTTAAAGACAGACTGCCAGTTGCTAAAGAGGTGGTTCTTACATACGAATCGGCGTTTGATTCAATGTCTATGGCGTTTAGGCTTCCAAACACAGAAGAATTTATCAATGTCGGCGATTATTACACTCTTGACGCCGTCACCCACTGGATGCCGCTCCCCGAACCCCCGGAGGTGACCCCATGACCATTATCCTTGTTATCGCTGCCGTCTGTGTTTACGACCTGTGCGGCCTGCTCGCCGTCCTGTACATCAACCACACAGACCGAATGGACACCGTAGACGGCGCAGACAACGTTATTGTCCTTATTTTCTGGCCGCTGCTGGTCGTAACCCGCATCGGCATTGCGATTTATCGAATAGTTAGGAGGCTGCTTTGAACGACAAGGAAATCGCAGATAAAAAGCGCTGGCTATGGAGGTATCAGCGCTGCCGCAGCTCAGAAAAGCAACTGCGCAGACAAATTGCGCTAGAGCGAGAAAGAGCCACAGCAACTACCAAAGCCCTGTCCCCTATCATGGTCACATCAAGCAAGGCGAATACCATGGAATCCGCCATTTTAAAGATTGTGGAGCGACAGGAAAAGCTGTACAAGCAAATCATTAAAACTGAAATAGTCCGTGATGAGATTGAAACAGCCATAAACAGCCTGCCAGATGACCGCATGAAAGCGGTTCTTCAAGAGCGGTATATAATCGGGACGTCGCGTTGGTGGAGAATCGCAAACAACCTCAATATATCAGAGGTCTACGCGAAGAAGCTGGAAAGACGCGCTCTTGAGAAATTGTATACGCCAGTATACGAATCATCTGATACAATGAGTATGCTGAAACTGTAAGGCGGGTACATTACAGTCCATAGCAAAACCTCCTATTCTCGATACTGACAGCCGGGAAAGACCGGCATTTTATTTGCTGCATAGCCATCTGCAAACTTGGCCTGACAAGTCAATGCGGCAAGGGCGCTGCGTTCCGCAAGCAACGGCGCGGCAAAGGTGCAAGACCTATGTGCAGTACCAACGCCGATGATGCTGGTAAATAGGCTAGTGCAAGCGCATTCCGTTCCCAGCTAGGCAACACCCGCGAGCCTACTAACAGTGCGCAACCTGCGGGGTTTTATATGCCCTTGTAGCTCAATGGCAAGAGCCTTGGTGTGCCGGTTCAAGTCCGGCTGAGGGCACATGCTGGGTCGCTCCCACCGGTGAAAGCCCGGCGCAGGCAAAACGCGATAGATAACCTGAACGCTGTAAGCAAAGCGGCAAGCCGATCAGGAGCGCGGCGCGATGGCAGGTCGCAACGGGACTTCGAGAGCCTGAAAAAATCTGCCCGGCATCTGCTTGTGTGGACTCCGTTACTGACGCAGTTACGCATCGCCGAAACCCATAATATCAAAGCAGAGACCGCGGGTAAGCGCGCGGAATACAAGTGCTGCTGAACTACGTTGCGGACTTGCTCCCCGCAACGGGTGAGGTCGGCACAGCATACACCGACAGGGCGGGAACGCGCTTTTCCTCCGGCGCAAAGGGGTTTAGGGGGATATAAGCCTACACAAATTGTGTGGGCTTTTTGTGTTGCATAAAGGAGGATATTATGCAAGTTGTGATGAAATCGCTGGAAGAAATCCACCCATACGAAAACAATCCAAGAATCAATGACAAGGCAGCAGCGGCAGTCGCAAAAAGCATTGAAGCGTATGGTTTCAAAGTCCCGATTGTGATTGCAGCAGACGGAGAAATTGTATGCGGGCATACGCGATATAAGGCAGCGCAGGAACTGAAACTGAAAGAAGTTCCGTGCGTGATTGCTGACGATCTCACGCCGGAGCAAATCAAGGCTTTTAGACTTGCTGATAATAAGGTTTCGGACGTCGCAATCTGGGATAACAAAAAGCTGCTGCAAGAGCTGGAAGAACTTGATGCGTTTGACGATGACGCGCTGTTTACTGGTTTTGAATTGGGGGGCTGTTTGATAATACCCTTGATGAAAGCGACAAGGCAGCAGTGGAAAACAACGAGTTTGGCGTAATGTACGAGGCTGTTTTCAAAAGTGACAGCAAAGAAAAGCTGGAACGCCTGCAAAAATATTGGGAGGGTATGCAGGATGAAAGAGAAAACACTGATAGTGGAGATATCGGGGAAACGCCCAGGGACGAAACAGCAGCGCCCGACGGAGAAAAACAGAACTGAATACCCGCATATCATCATTTCTAACAATTCAGAAGGTTACGACACAGACTGGGAAATCGTAAACGTTCCTAAAGAATATGAGGAATGGTATAAGTCCGTTGCAAAGACAAGCGACAATGCGTGGTATGCCCCGATGAACCGCAGCTATGCGATCAAGTACGCACGTGAACATGGGTACAGATATCTTATCCAGTTGGACGATAACATAACATTTTTAGAAATTGGGTACACGCGAAAAATCGACGACAAAACAATCAAAAGATACCGCGTCCAAAGCAGAGATGAAATGCTTGATGATTTCGTAGATACGCTTGTAACTGTGCTGGAATGCACTAATGCTGCAATGTCAGGCTGTACGCTATGCGGTGTAGCTGCTCCTGCGGATGATTATTTGTCGGAAAGATTTGTATATAGCTGCTTTGCATTGGATGTTGACAGATGCCCAGATTTGTTCCAAGGCGACTTTGAAGACGACGTCGAGTTCCGCTTGAAACTAAAGCAAATGGGCGTCCCATCTGTACAGGTTGCGCCTTTACGGTATAGCAAGACAGGTCAAGCGCAAAACAAAGACCTGACAGGATGCCGAAAAGCATATGCCGAAGCTGGCGTAAAACGTGGCGAGCATATGCGCAAACTGTACGGCAATATTTACAGCTGCGGGATGAGAAGCAAAAGCAATTGCATCACATCGCAAGCGGAAGCAGGAGCAGCTTATTTCAAGCACATTCTGAAACCGTTCAAGGTTGGCGTTCTTGTGAAAGATAAAGAAAAGATTGATGCTCAAATGCAATTCATCTTCAGAAAATGGGCGAAAGAGCCTAAATGCTCTTGCAGAATCAAAGAAAAGCGGGTGAAAGGGTGAGAGAATGGCTCGCACAGGCAGACCAAAAAAGAATATAGATGAAAAGCAGTTTGAAAGCCTGTGCGGCCTGCAATGCACCCTTGAAGAAATTTGCGGTTGGTTTGGTGTTTGTTCCGATACGCTGGAATCGTGGTGCAAGAGAACCTACAAGATGAATTTTTCGGAAGTTTTCAAGCAAAAGCGCGGTGTAGGGAAAATATCGCTGCGCCGCAGTCAATGGCGGCTTGCCGAAAAAAACGCAAATATGGCGATTTTCCTCGGCAAGCAATATTTGGGGCAGAAAGACGAGCCTGAACAGCAGACAGACAGCGGGGTGCAAATCATAGATGACCTGTAACAGATTATCAGCTATGGTCTCCCCATGCTTTGCTGAAGCGCACCGGCAAATCAAGGCTGGCAACGTAAAAGAACTACTTGCAAAGGGCGGGCGCGGCTCTACCAAATCAAGCTATATAAGCATAGAACTGATTTTGCAGCTCATAAAGCATCCGCAATGCCATGCAGCAGTGTTCCGCAAAGTCGGCAACACGCTGCGGACGAGCGTTTATGCGCAAATCGTCTGGGCTATCAATGAGCTTGGTCTGCACGACCATTTTCGTTGCACGGTCTCCCCGATGGAATGCACCTATTTGCCTACTGGGCAAAAGGTGCTTTTTTTCGGTATGGATGACCCAGGCAAGGTCAAATCGGTGAAGATGCCGTTTGGCTATATCGGGATTGCTTGGTTTGAGGAGCTAGACCAATTTGACGGCGCAGAGCAGATACGTAATGTTGAGCAGTCGTGCTTGCGTGGCGGTAACTGGTCAATTACATTCAAGAGTTTCAACCCGCCTGCAATGGCCCGCAACTGGGCGAACGGCTACGCTTTGCAGCCCCGCAAGGGAAAGCTAGTACATCATTCCACCTACAAAACAACGCCCGCAGAATGGCTCGGAGAGCGGTTTCTGGCCGATGCTGAATATTTGCAGCGCACAAACGAAACGGCCTACCGACACGAGTATCTGGGCGAGGTTGTCGGCAGCGGTACGGCGGTATTTGAGAATCTGCGCATTGAGAAAATCACAGATGAACAGATTGCCAGCTTTGATCGCATCAAGCGCGGCATTGACTGGGGCTGGTATCCTGACCCATGGGCATACAATGCGATGCACTATGATGCGGCGCGGCGCATGCTGTACATCTTCGATGAACTAACGCGGCGCAGAACCAGCAACAGAGACACGGCGCAGCTGCTTTTGGATAAAGGGCTGACACGTGAGGATAAAGTCTGCGCGGATAGCGCAGAGCCGAAATCCATTGCGGACTATAACAAGTACGGCGTAAAGACGTTCCCGGCCCGCAAGGGGCCGAAATCGGTTCGGTATGGAACAAAATGGTTGCAAATGCTGGAAGCTATTGTCATTGACCCTGAACGTTGCCCGGACACAGCAAAGGAATTTAGCGAGTATGAATACGAGCGGGACGGCAAGACGGGAGAAGTGCTGGAAGGCTACCCGGATTTGAACAACCATCACATTGACGCAGTGCGTTATGCGATGGAGAGCACAGCGAACAAGGCGGGAGACACCGCCGAAACCAGATACAAGAGCATTTTCGTGTAAAGGCGGTGAGAAGACGTGAAAACATACCAAGATTTTGTAGCGGTTGGCGAGGACGAAAAGGCCCGCATGAGTTTCATACTGGGCGCAATCAATGAGTATAAGGCCGACCATAGCACACGCCTTGCAGCGAACGCAAACAAGTATTACCACGGAGAAAACCCTACAATCAACAAATATGAGAAAATCATCTACGACATGCAGGGCAAGGTGCACCGTGACATGTACACGGCAAATCACAAGATAGCAAGCAAGTTCTTTGGCTTGGTCGTAGACCAAGAAGTTTCGTATTTGCTGGGCAACGGCGTTTCATTTCAGGAGCCGGAGACAAAAAAGGCGCTGGGTGCGACGTTTGACGAAGATATTATGGACGCTGCCCGCCATGCTTTGATTGACGGGCAGTCTTTCGTGTTTTGGAATCTCGACCATGTGCAGGTGTTCGCAGCAGAGGAATTTGTTCCTCTATACGACGAGGAAGACGGCTCTATTAAAGCCGGAATCCGTTTCTGGCAGGTGGCAGACAATAAGCCGCTGCGCGCCACGCTGTACGAGCTTGACGGTTACACAGAGTATCTAAAGCCCAAAAGCGATGATATGGCGATTCTCAAGCCGAAACGCGCATACAAGTTGAAGCTGCGCACCAGCGAGGCAGACGGCACAGAAATTTATGACGGTGAGAACTATCCCGGATTTCCTATTATCCCGCTGAAAAACGGCGAGCAGGCCCACAGCGAGCTACAGGGGCGACAGAATACCATTGACGCGCTCGACCTTGCTAGCTCCAACATGGTAAACAACGTTGACGAAGGCAACCTGATTTTCTGGGTTCTGACCAACTGCGGAGGCATGGACGAGCAGGACGACACAAAGTTCATTGAGCGTCTGAAAACGACCCATGTAGCCCATGCTGACGGTGAAGAGGGCGCGAAGGCCACGCCACAGAGCATCGAAGCGCCGTTTCAAGGCACGCAGGCGACTATTGATATGCTCACCAAAAAGTTATACGAGGACTTTCAGGCCTTTGATTCTGCCGCTGTCAGCGCTGGCAACCAAACTGCAACGGCCATCAAGGCCAGTTATGTGCCACTCGACCTGAAAACGGACAAGTTTGAAAGCTGCGTAACGCGCTGCATCAAGGGCATTTTGGCGGTTGCCGGTCTTGATGACGAGCCGACATACACGCGCAACCAGATTATCAACAAGCAGGAAGAGTCGCAGACGGTCTTGCTCGGAGCAGAATATTACGACGACGAGTACATCACGCGCAAGCTATTGACCATTCTCGGAGACGCAGACCAGTACGAGGATTTGATGAAGCGAAAGGCGGCAGAGGAGGTAGACCGTACAATTACCAACCAGCCACCTAACGAGCCGCAGAACCAGCCGGGAGAAGGAATGAACGGCAATGGCGAAACCTGATTATGCCCACAGAATGACCGACGCCGAGCTTGCACAGCTTGAGCGTCGCATTTCTGCTATATACCAACAGGCAGCAGACGAACTGTCAGACACGGTAAACGCTTACTTTGAGCAGTTCGAAAAGCGAGACGCAGCCATGAAAGAAAAGCTGGATGCAGGCGAAATTACAGACCAGCAATACAAGCAATGGCGGCTTGCGCAGATAGGACGAGGCAAGCGTTTTACGGCGCTGCGGGACAAGGTGGCAGAAAGATACACTTATGCCAATGCAACGGCTGTGGCCTATGTCAATGACGCCACGCCGGGCATTTACAGCTTGAACCGCAATTACGCTGCTTACAAAATTGAGCAGGTTTCCGATAAAGCAGATTTTACGCTGTGGGATGAGCAGACTGTGAAACGCTTAATCGATGAACAGCCTGACTTGATGCCATATTACCAGCCAAAGCGTGCATTGCAGCGCGGCATTGACCTGAAATACGGAAAGCAGCAAATTACAGCTAGTGTCACAAGCTCCATTCTGCAAGGCAAGGGAATTGGCAAGATTGCGGATGACTTGCAAAGCCGTATGCGGGACATGAGCCGCGCAAGCGCTATACGAACGGCCAGAACGGCGGTCACAGCAGCAGAGAACGCGGGACGGCTAGATACTTACCGTTCCGCGCAGGATATGGGCATAAAGCTGAAAAAACAATGGGTGGCAACGTTAGACAACCGCACGCGGCATGCGCACGCGGTGGCAGACGGGCAAACGGTAGATGTGGAAAAGCCGTTTATTATTGATGGTTATAAGCTCATGAAGCCTGGCGATGAATCTGCGCCGGGATACCTAGTGTATAATTGCCGCTGCACAACAATAGCGGATTTTCCAGATGTGCCAAAATCGCGGCATGAGTTGCGGAGAGCGATAGACCCAGAAACGGGAAGAAGCGTACTTGTCCCATATATGAATTACACGCAATGGAATAGCTGGAAAGAAGCAGAAAACAGATATGCGTGGGAAACATATATGAAGAAAGGGCGCAATTTTTCATCCGACAAGAAACAATTTGCGGAATACCGCAAAGTTTTAGGCGATAAAGTGCCAGATTCAGTTTACAAGTTCCAAGATTTAAAGTATAATGATATTGAAATTTGGCACGCGTTAAAGACCTTAAAAAGGCAAACAATGTTTGTAGAAAAAGCGCAATGTGAAACGACGGAAAGAAAATTCAAAGAATATCTTTTGAAGCCCGGCGCAAAACATGCGAAAGAATTTTTCGACGTTGGATATGCAAAGGAAAACCCGATACAGCTACGATACGATATTGCAAAGCAATACGATGAGAGCAAAGTTCAAAATGTAATAGAGCTGGAAGATGGGAGCAAAAAGTATTCGATTCCCATGAAGTTGGGGATAACGGAGAAAAAGCAATTCTTGACTTGCTGGATAAAAGAACCCGGCAACGGAAAACCGAGAATTACGACAGCCTATAGAAAGGATGCAGACGAGTGATACGCGAATTTGATAAAGTAAAAATAACTGCATCTGGAAAAATTGGTGTGGTTGTAGATATACGGGACACGGACTGCTTGCATTATCTTATCGAACTCGACAAAAACAATCAAATTATTGATTGCAAGGGAAACGAGATTGAAAAGGTAAAATGAAAATCACACTTGAAGACCATAGCGCTGAAGTTTACAAAGAGCTTGAAGCCGCTTGCCAGCGGGCGCTGGAAAAATGCGGGCTTGTCGGTGAGGGGCATGCTAAAAAGCTATGCCCTGTGGACACTGGAAACCTACGCAACAGCATTACACATATGGTAAACGACGGCGAAAAAGTTGCGTATATCGGCACAAACAGCGAGTATGCAGTTTATGTGGAGTGCGGCACGGGCGTTTATTATCCCGGCGGCAGACAAACGCCGTGGACGTATCAAGACGAAAACGGCGATTGGCATCTGACCCACGGACAACGCGCTAAACCGTACATCAAGCCCGCTGTCGCAGACCATGTAGACCAGTACAAGAAAATAATTGAATCCGAGCTGAAAGGCAAATAAGCCTCTCGGCTCTTTTTATTGGGAGGAAATCACATGAAAAAGATTCTTTATATCGCAATCGCAGTTATGGCCTCAGTTTTGCTTTTGTGTGGCTGTTCCGAAGCCGATAGAGCAAACTCCAATATTTCTAAACAGGCCGATTACTTTGAGAGCGAACGAAAAATCACCGTATACAACGCCAGAACAGACAAGGTCATTATGGAAGCCGAGGGATATATGTCCATCTCCAACAATTCCAGCAACGAGCTTGTCTGCACTGTAAAGGTTGGCCCTAATACTTACAGGAAAAATTACATCTACCTAAACAGCTACACAATGTATGTTGTCGAGGACATTACAGGAACACACACAGACCCGTACCATTACAAGCTGTATTTCCACACAAATGTGCTGCCCAGCGTTGAAGTGAAACCGTAAAAGGCAAGTTTACCTAGCAACTACCGAGACTTTCTCGGCGGTTGCTATTTTTATACGCAAAAACAGCGAAGCACTGCTGTTTTGAATAAATAAAACTCAAATGGCGAAGAACCGCCACCGAAGAAAAGGAGAGAACCCCCATGGCAAAATTTACACGCGCTGAAATCCGTAAAATTATTGGCGAAAGCTGCACTGACGAAATTGAAAATCAGCTGGTGGCGCTCCATCTGGGCGTTGTTGACCCGCTGAAGGACGACGTCACGCGGTATAAAGCCGATGCAGAAAAGCTGCCGGGCGTTCAGAAGGAGTTGGACGACCTGAAAGCGCAGGGCGACGGCGGCTACAAGGCTAAGTATGAAGCAGAGCACAAGGCTTTCGGGGACTACAAGGCCAACGTAGACGCTGAGAAAACAACGGCTGCCAAAGAAAAGGCGCTGTCCGACGTCCTGCTGAAAATCGGCATTTCTGAAAAACGGATTTCCTCTGTCGCACGCCTTGCAAAGGGAGACGGCCTGCTTAACAAACTGGAATTGGATGACAAGGGCGCTATCAAAGACGCAGCTGCACTTGAAAAGAGCCTCAAGACCGATTATGGCGAGTACATCACCAAGAGCAGCACCAAAGGCGCAGACACGTCTACTCCCCCTGCCAACAATGGCGGAAAGGCCCTGACGCGGGAGGACATCTACAAGACGGACGATAAGGGTCGTTATGTACTATCCACCTCCGAGCGGCAGGCTGCGCTTGTGAACCTTATGCAAAACGAATCTGACGATTAACAGAAAGGAGCCAAAATATGGCTGCAAAAACTAATCTGACTACCGCTGCCCAGATTACTGTCAACGCCCGCGAGGTTGACTTTGTCACCCGCTTTGGCAAGAATTGGGACGCGCTGCGCACCATCATGGGCATTATGCGCCCCATCCGCAAGGCCCCCGGCACGAAGCTAGTCTCCTATGAGGCCGCTGTTGACGGCACTCTGGCTGGCGGTACGTCCGTTGCCGAGGGCGATGAGATTCCGCTGACCAAGATGAAGGTCGAGCCCAAAACCTACGGCGACATTGAGATTGCCAAGTATGCTAAGAGCGTATCCGTTGAGGCAGTCGCCAAGTACGGCGCAGATGTTGCCGTTGAAAAGACCGACGAGGCGTTCCTTGTCGCCCTGCAGAACAATGTTCTGGGCGACTTCTACACCTTCCTGAACACTGGCTCTCTGGCTGTAGCTGCTACCACTTGGCAGCAGGGTCTTGCTCTGGCAAAGGGCAACGTGCTGGACAAGTTCGCCAGCATGGATCGTGATGTTACCGAGGTTGTCGGCTTTGCCAACATTCTGGACTTCTACGGCTATCTGGGCGACAAGGAAATCACCACGCAGACCGCCTTCGGCCTGACCTATGTCCAGAATTTCATGGGTTATTCCACCCTGTTCCTGCTGCCCGAAAAGTACATTGCAAAGAACAAGGTCATTGCCGTCCCTGTGGAGAACATCGACCTGTACTACATCGACCCCGCCGACAGCGATTTCGCCAAGCTGGGCCTGAACTATACCGTCGAGGGCGAAACCAACCTGATTGGCGTGCATGTTGACGGCGACTACAGCCGCGCAACTGGCGATATGTACGCTCTTATGGGCATGAAGCTGTGGGCAGAGTACCTGGACGGTATCGCCGTTGCCACCATTACGCCCGCAGAAGCCCGGAGCGCAAAAACTGTCAAGGCAGAACAGTAAAAAAGAGGGAGTGCAATGCTTGAAGAATTGATGAGGGAGTGCCGGAACTGGTTTGTCACACAGAATGGCGTCCATCTGGGCGAGTTCAGCATCAAGGGCGGGAGCATTGCGCTCCCTTTTTTGCGTGCCGGACAGTATTTCCGCATTGTGGGCAGCGTTATGAACGATGGTGTGTATCAATACGGTAACTGCTCGTTAAGAGATGAAACCTTTGACGGGGCTATCTGGGCCATGGCCGTGCCTGCCGAATTTCTGCGCCTTGAAGAAGAAATCAAGGCGTGGCGCACGCAGTACGAGAACGCCGCAAACAGCCCATTTCAAAGCGAGAGCTTTGCGGGGTATAGTTACACTAAATCTACTGCAAACGGCGGTCCTGACGGCTCTCTGCCGGGCTGGCAAGGTGTATTTGCATCACGGCTGAACAAGTGGAGGAAATTATGAGCTTACTGGATGCGTTTTCGCGTCGCTGCTGTATTATGGACAAGACCACAAAGCCGGACGGCGAAGGTGGCTATGTTGTCGAGTGGGCAGAGGGCGCGGAGTTTGACAATTTCGTTTCGCTGGATAGCAGTTTGGAAGCTCGCCGTGCAGAAGCAGAGGGCGTGACCAGCGTATATACCGGCGTTGTCAACCGAGATGTGCCGATTGAGTATGGCAGCGTCTACAAGGACGTTGAAACAGGCGCGTATTATCGCGTAACAAGCCGCCCGGAAGAAAAGCAAGCCCCGAAAACGGCTTCCTCTATGCTGCGCAACTTAATGAGCTTTACGGCTGAACGCATGGGAGGGCTGCCGAAATGACAAAGGGCGCTGCACTACAGCAGTTTTTCGATAGCTTTCTCCCTGCGTATGCTACAAACGCCGTGCCGGACGACGTTGTACTCCCATACTTGACTTATGATGCGGTATTTGACGCTGAAGGAGGTGCGCCGTCGCTAACGGTGAACCTGTGGTTCTATACGACGTCTGAGGCTGTTCCAAATGCCAAAGCACAGGAAATATCGGACGCTATCGGCATCGGTGGCAAGTTGCTGAAATTTGACGGCGGCTACATTTGGATTCGGCGCGGTTCCCCTTTCTGTCAAGCGCTGGCAGATGAAACAGACAAAAACATTAAGCGGCGGTATTTGAACATTACCGCCGAATTTTTATGCCAAAATTGAGGTGAAAATATGGGTAAATTTACCGCTATTCCCAAAGATACGTTCGACGCATTGCAGCTTGACGCTGGCGTGCTGTTGAACACATTCAACCCAGCAAGCATTGCCGCTCCGCAGGACGGAGACATTATCTGCGCCACTACTGGCGGCATCAACGCCACTTGCGTTCCTACATTCTCCGACTTGGGCGAGGACGTTGACAACTGCCCGGTCAACACCAAAGAGCTGAAACATCTGGACAGCTGGGAGTGCAAAATGTCCTTCACGGCTCTTGGCACGTCCCCTGATAATATCAAGATGGCTCTGGGCAGTGCAGACGTTACCACAAACAAGATTACGCCTCGCCGCGACTTGAAGCAGACCGACTTTAAAGACGAACTGTGGTGGGTGGGTGACCGCGCAGATGGTGGCTGCGTTGCTATCTGCCTGAAAAACGCTTTGTCCACTGGTGGCTTCTCGTTGCAGACTACCAAGAGCGGCAAGGGGCAGATTTCCTGTGAGCTGACTGGCCATGTCTCCATCACTGCACAGGACGTTGTCCCTATGGAGTTCTACAGTATCGACGCGGAGGGATAAAAAATGCGACTGCTTTCTCAGATGACTACCGACGAGACCTGCGATGTCTTGTGCATCGCCGCCCCTCATATCCAGAACATGGCCGATGACAAAAACCTCATTGCAGAGGTTCAACGCAGGCTTCCCAAAGGGGAACATACGCAGATTGACGTCTATAGGTTCGGCCTTACGCGCGTTGTGAATCTTGTTCCCATCTTCTTGAAAGACCACAGAGAAGACGTATATGCGATTCTTTCTCTGTTTAACGGCCTCACCCCAGAAGAATGCGGAAAGCAGGGTTTCTTAAGCACGTTGGCGCAGATTAACGAGCTTGTGAAAGACGAGGACTTCGTTAATTTTTTCAAACAGTCTTTCGGTACGGAGCAGAAAGCGTAATAGTCGCAATCTTAAGCATGCCGAAACTGAGCGCACGTGCGTTTATGTCGGCACTGCCATACCGAATCAAAGAAAAAACGGATGAAGTGGCATATCGTGTTTATATGTCGGATGTACTTATCACGATTACAAAAAACATGATAAAAACAGAAAGCGAGCCGAAAAGGTACTGGGATATAATCAACCCGCCGCCAGAAGAAACACGAACAGCGGATGAAATCAAAGAACACATGAAGAACAAGCTGAGAAAACTGGAAGAGCCGCCCCAAAAATAGGGCGGCTCATTTTAGAAGCAGTTTGTCATAATGGCTTTGTAGATTTTATCGTCTACCTCGATTAAAAAGCGTTTACCGCTTGCAACCCACTGTGGGTCTTCTTTCAGCTGAATTGCAATCTGATAAATGCCTTTTTGTTTTGCGGTGACTGCGCCAGCCACGAGACCAGCAGGCCCAAGAATGGCGCCGCCAACAAGCCCGCGCATCACACCAGAAGACATAGATTTCTTCTGGGATTCATCCAGAATGGAATAATCTGCAACGGTGCTTCTGTCTAATGTGATTGCGGGCATCAATCCCATGTCGAGTTGAACTCGACCAAAAGAAAGATTGACCTTCTTTCCGACGTAATCTCCTGCGATAACTGCATTTTTAGCTTTTGCCATAGCAAAACACCTCCTAAAGCTAGGATACAGCATGGCTAACAAAAAATCAACAAGAAAGGAGTGAGAAGTTGGACGTATTTAATCTAAACGCAAAATTAAGTCTTGATACAGATGATTATGAACGGCAGTTAAACGATGCAAGCGGCAAAACAACATCGTTTTGGGATGTATTCAGCGGGACGTTTCTTGGAAATGCTGTTTTTGATGGCCTGAAAGCTGTGGGAAGCACGATTGTATCTGTTGGCAAATCGGCAGCAGGTGCAGCTCTCGATATTGGAAAAGCATCCCTGAGCAGTTACGCAGACTATGAGCAGCTTGTCGGCGGCGTAGAAACCTTGTACAAGGACAGCGCAGGTATTATTGAGGGCTATGCAAAGGACGCGTACAAGAACGTTGGCCTGTCTGCAAACGAGTACATGGAGACATCAACATCGTTTGCTGCGGCTCTGGTTTCAAGTTTGGGCGGCGATACACAAAAAGCCGCTGAAATGGCGAATACTGCAATTTCGGATATGTCCGATAATGCGAACAAGATGGGCACCAATATTTCTTCCATCCAAGACGCATATAACGGCTTTGCAAAGCAGAACTACACCATGCTTGACAACTTAAAGCTCGGCTATGGTGGCACACAGGCTGAAATGAAGCGGTTGATAAAAGAAGCCGCTGCCATGAAGGACACGCAAGCGGAACTTGGCGTAACGGTTGATGCAACCAGTATGTCTTATGCGAATATTGTACAGGCGATTCACGTCGTACAGGCAAACATGGACATTATGGGAACAACCAGCAAAGAAGCTGCAACTACCATCCAAGGAAGTACAGCTTCGATGAAGAGCGCCTGGGAAAATCTGCTTACAGGCATTGCAGACCCAGAACAAGATGTTCAGCAGCTAATCAATAATTTCGTAGACAGTCTTCTTACTGCTGCTCAAAACATTTTGCCGCGTATCCAAGAAATTGTCCCAACGCTGATTAACGCCATGACTGAGATAGGTGCACAGTTGGCCCCTGTAGTCAGCACTGTTATCGAAAGCATGATGCCAACCGTCGTAGAAGGGATAGAAGCACTATTTAACGGCCTTAGCTTTTTGGCAGACGAGTTACAGCCAATCATTGAGGAATTATTCTCTTTTTTTGGCGACGCGATAGTAAATGCGCTGACGAGCGCAATCGAAAATTCTGATTTTAGTGTAATTTTTGATATTTTCGATGAAATCAAAGAGGCGGTCAACGAAGTAATCCCTGTTATAGAAACCTTAGCTCCTGCCATTGGCGCGGTTGGCACTGCTATTGCTGGATGGAAAATTGGAACGAAAATCCAGAAAATGGTGACCGCTTTCGACGAGGCTAAAGTTGCCGTATCTCTGTTCAGCATGGGGCTTTCTGATTCAGAGGTTGCACAAGGCGCTTTGGACGGTACGCTCAAAGGGTCGGAAGTTGTCGTTGGGCTGCTTACTGGGAAAATTGATTTGCTTTCTTTAGCGCAAGGCAAACTCAAGGCTGCGCAGGCTGCGCTAAACGCCGTTATGTCAGCCAACCCGATTGCAATCGTAATCACGCTGATTGCGGCTCTGATTGGCGTATTTGCCACTCTGTACGCAACGAACGAAGATTTCAGAAACAAAGTCAACGAAATTTTTGAGTTCGTAAAGACCACTGTTGTTACATTCTTCACAGAGACCGTTCCAGAGGCGATTAACAGTGCGTTAGAGTGGTTTCAACAGCTCCCAGATAAAATATCTGAGTTTATGGAAAACGCCGTGCAAAGCATTGCTGACTGGTCTACACAGACGGCGGAAAATGCCCGCCAAGCTGGCAGCAATTTTATCAATGCTGTTGTAGAATTTTTCTCGCAACTCCCGTACAACTTAGGTGTATTTCTCGGCACAGCGCTTGCAAACATCGCAATTTGGGCGATAGAAACGGCAGAGAGTGCGCGGCAAGCTGGCTCCCAATTCTTGCAAAACGTAGTTGAGTTCTTTACGCAACTCCCCGGCAACGTTTTAACGTTCCTGTCTACCACGATCCAGAACGTCATTGCATGGGCTGGGCAAATGAAGTCCAACGCAATCGACGCTGCATCTACGTTCCTGAATAACGTAATTGAGTTTTTTACTCAGTTGCCCGGAAACATTGCAGAGTGGTTCACAAAAACGATTGAAAAAGTCGTAGAGTGGGCCGAAGAATTGAGGAAAAACGGTGAACAGGCCGCAAAAGATTTGCTAGATGCTGTTGTTACTGGCCTTCAGGAATTACCCGGCAAAATCTTTGATTTAGGCGTGAACGCGGCAAAGAGCTTGCTCGATGGTATTAAGAGTATGGGCGGCTGGCTGAAAGAACAGGTCGGAAATTTCGTAGACGGCATGGTCCCCGGCTTTACCGGCACGGTGCAGACAAACGGCTCCCACGCTGGCGGTCTGGACTATGTTCCTTATAACAACTACGTTGCAAACCTGCATCGCGGCGAAATGGTTCTGACGGCTAAAGAGGCCGACAGCTACCGCAAAGGCGAGAAAAACGCTGTTGTTGGCGGCGTGACTGTTATCCAAAACATCTACAGTCAGGCCAAAACTGCGGCAGAGCTTATGCGCGAGGCGCAGTATGAGCAACGGCGGGCGCTTATGATGGGTGCAATTTGAAAGAGGGTGAAGCATGTACACAGCAAGATTTGTGCGGGATGACGGCGAAACGCTGTATTTCGGCTATAATTATGGCTCTATCGTGAATATAGACCCTCTTTCGGATGTAGATGTTGATGTAGCGCTGTCGCAGGGCTTTCAACAGGTCGGCAAGACCTTTGAGAGCGCGACTGTCGGAGAAATTACGCGGGAGGTTAGCGGCTACCTGCTGGGCGACAGCAGGGTGATGAAGCGTAAAATGCTGCGCATTCTCACGCCAAACTCATTCGGCAAGCTGTATTTCGGCGACGGCTATTACTGCAACTGCACCGTGAAGAAGACCCCGGCTTTCAAGCAGCGCCGCTTTGACGCTGCTTTTCAGTTTACGGTTCTCTGCCCCTTCCCTTACTGGCTGGCAGCTGACCGCAAAGGGCAGCAGATTGGAAAGCTGACGCCGTCCTTCAAGTTCCCGGTGAACTACAAAAAGCACAAGTTCGGCGTTACAGACGGCAGTGTATTCATGAACTTTATCAATGACGGAGATACGGACGTTACGTTCTCTGTTATTTTCTACGCGCAGCTTCCGTTGAGCAATCCCGAAATCACGAATGTGAACACGCTGGAAAAGCTGAAAATCAATGAATTACTGCAAGCTGGCGAGTATATCACAGTAAGCCGGGAGGGCGCATCCAAGCGTCTGACCGTCATAAAAACGAGCGGTGACGTAGAAACTAACATCTACGGAAAGCTCGATGACGCAAGCAACCTGTACTACATTCGCGCTGGCGACAACATTCTCAAGCATTCCTACACGGACGGCGCTGAACACGCCTTGAATACGAGCGTTTTCTATAATGACGCCTATGTGGGGGTATTCGATGATATGTAGAGTATACGACCCTCAACTAAACAAGCTCGGGCAGATTGAAACGTTTGTCTCCCTTGTCTGGACGGAAAAATATAATCAGCTTGGCACGTTCCAGCTGGAATTGTCGCAGCAGCAGGAATACAGCGACCTCATGGGGGAGGACTATTACTGCGAAATCGACGACAGCGACACGCTTATGATTATTAAGTCTGTCCAGACAAAGGGAAACACGATTATTGTGAACGGCGCTCCCGTAACGCGCATTTTAAGAGACCGTGTGAGCACCGCAGAGTTATCAAATATCAACGCGGAAACTGCAATGCGTAATCTTATCCAAGACATGGAACCGTGGCCCTGCGTAGCTCTTGGCGCGTCCTGCGGGCTTGCTGACAAGTTTGAGGCCCAAACGTCAGACCAGACCATAGAGGAATACTGCGAAAAAATAGCGCAGGCCGTTGACGCTGGTTTCAGGCTACGCTTTGACAAGCCGAATAGAAAGTTGCTTTTTGAGGTATACAAACCGGGCGAAAGCCAGACCGTAAAGTTTTCGACATGGTTTCAGAATGTCGGCAATCTGGACTACTGCGTCTCAACAGCAAGCTACAAGAATGTCGCTATCGTTGCTGGCGCGGGCACAGGCGACGAGCGTATCACCGTCTATGCAGGCGACACGGCCGCGGCGGGCATTGACCGCCGCGAAATGTACGTAGACGCTCGGCAGGAGCAGCAGAAAAACAACGAAAGCCTAGAGGACTACAAAGCGCGGCTTGTGGAGTACGGGAAAGGCAAGTTGCTTGAGCAGCTGCGCCTTGAAACGCTGGACTTTGATATTGATTCCGACTGCGTGAACTTGGGAGACGTTGTTTCCTGCATTTTCCCAGAGCTGGGCATCAATGCGAAAGTCCGTATCATGGGAAAGACCATTACTGCGCAGAACAATGTCACACAGTACAGCGTTGAACTCGGGACACCTGTAATTACAAAGAGGTACTAAATGGCAATTATCACATATCCTCTGAACGATGTGGATTACACGGCAGAAGATGCAGAGACCTACCTCTGCACCCGCACAAGCGGGGTATATGCTGCCGAATCGTTCCCCGCAACAGTTACAGAGGCACGAAAAATCACCATCGGGCCAGGTATGGCCTGGATTAACAACGGCACGTTTAAAGGAAAAAGCGTTGTTAGCACGGAAAATGTATCTGTAGCAATCCCCATTGCCGACGGTGCGCTCCCCCGCATTGACAGAATCGTGCTTCGCTTTACTAAGAGCACTAACGAAAGCACGTTTGAGGTAAAGACCGGCACACCCGCTTCAAATCCTGTAGCGCCCACTCTAACGCGCTCCGAGCTGCTTTATGAGCTTGGTCTATACACTGTGTCTGTTCCTGCTGGCAGCCTTACAGTAAGCGCCGCAGACGTCACCAACACGATGCTTGATGAAAGTGTCTGCGGCCTTATGCGTGACGGCGTTACCGGGCTGCCGACTGGTACGTTGCAAAAGCAATATGAAGCTCTTATCAAGTCGATGGCGGACGAGATTGCAGCTATTAAGGCAGGTAGCGCTACCATGCTGAAAGACGTCTACGACCCTGCGGGGCTTGGCACATCTGCTACTGTACAGGTGTACAGCTGCGCCAAAACAGGCAACACGTTTGCACTGACTGGCTCTGGCGCTGTGGGACGCTTCAAGGCCCCTGCAACGTTCGCCAGCGGAGACACGTTCAGCATCAATGGCAAGGCTGTGCCTGCGTATGTGGGCGCAAACGCCGTTGACGCGGACACGATTGTCAAAGACAGATGGGTGCTGTTCACCTATGATGGCACACAGCTAAATTTTAACGGCGGCGGTGGCCTCGGCGCAAACAAGCTGGCACTAGCTACCGCCGAGCCTGATGATGTGCTGGACGGTAAGAAGTATTACGCCAAAAATAAGACAATCAAGACTGGTAATTTGCCTATACAGCCCAAGACCGTTTCCCCTGTCTCCTACAGCGTCGGCAGCGGGAACCTCAATGCGCGTATTCCCAAGGGCGCTTATAAGGATGACGCTGGCGCAGGGTATCCAGAGGTTGTAATCCCTGTCGGCTCTGCTCCTGCGTCCGCAGTTCTGGCGGGCAACAATTTTACGAGCGCTGAAGCGGGCGTGAATGTTGGCGGCAGCATGACAAACCAAGGCAACTGGAGCCGGGAGATATCCCCGGGCGGTGCGGTTACAGTCCCGGGCGGATACCACACAGGTAACGGAATGGTGAGCGCAAAAGCACTGAAAACGGTGACAATCACCATGGCCGACGGTTCCGGCTCGTGGAGTTATACGTTCACGGGCGGCACGCTGGTAGGCATCTGCGACATCGCGGAGAGCGCGTATAGCTCGGAGATCGCGTACCTGAACATCAGCGGGAACACCATCACCATGAAATGGAGCGGCAACGGCACGGTGAACCGCCAGATTACGCTGATTTACTACTAAGAGGAGGGTCAAACTTGGCAGCAACTATTTATGAACCGTTGTCTACAGCACATCTCAAAGCGTGTACCGTAGACTTCGACAGCAGGCCCGACAAAAAGGCCGTGAATCTGGTTCAGTATGACCAGACCATTCCTGTTCTTTGCGTTTCGCTCAAAAAAGGCGGCACAGAGTATAAAGTCCCGTCTGACGCAGATGTAAACATCCGCATGGACAAGCGCGACGGCTATCATGTGTACAATCCTGCGCTTGGCGTGAATGCAGAGCGCGCAATCGCATATTTTGCTGTCACTCCGCAGATGTCTACTGGCTGGGGCGACTATTACCCGATTGTTGAAATCACTGTCGGCGGTGGCGTTGCAGGCAGTGCTCCCATCTGGCTGCACTTCGACAGAAACCCTCTACCTGAAAATGCTATTATCAGCAGCGACGAGTACAAGACTATTCAGCAGCTCTTGGAAGATGTGAAAGCTGTTAAGGCTGACACTGAGGCTATAAAGACCGCCACAGAGCAGATTAAGGCCCAGACTGAGGCCGTTAGAGACCAAGCCAAGGGATTCGCCGACAATGCCAAGAACAGTGCGGACAAGGCACAGACCCTCGTTGACGGGATGCCCTCTGACTACAGTCAGGCGATGAAAGACATTGGCACGCTGAAAAACCAGATGCAGCGTGCCTACCCCGATGACAGCACCATTGGTGAAAATACGTGGAGCAGCAAGAACATCGTGGACATGCTCTGCCCGGAAATCAAGGAATCCGGGAATCCGGTGTTGTGCTACCCTGTGGCGGGATACCCGCTGGGGGTTAAAGCGAAGTGGGAACCCATGCAAGAGGGCACGGGAACGCCGTCACCGGAAAACATCCGGCCTATCAAGGGACGTGACAGCGTGAGGGTGACAAGGTGTGGGGAAACCCTGTGGAGCCTTGATAAAATCACCTTGCAGACGTTTAATACGAATATCACAACACAAATCGATATGGACGCTGTGAATCTTCTGCCCAGAAATGTGAAACTATATTTTTCTGGTCAGTGCTCAAACGGAAAATTGAGAGAGATTCGTTTTTATGATGGCACTGGCGCGGAAATGGGAACGTTGTGTACAGAAGGTGGTTACAGCACGGTTATTAAAGCCGGAAACATAGCGAAGGTGCTCTTGTACGCAGGACTGAACGAAAACAGCGAGAGAACTTGCACCAACCTGCAAATCACGCCTGGCACCACCGCCCCCACCACTTACACACCCTACATCGGGCAGAGCAACACCCTGACCCTCCCATCAACCATCTACGGTGGCGAGGTGGACGCGGTGAGCGGTGAGGGGCAGGATACGTGGAAATCTGTATCGCTGGATGGTACGGAAAAGTGGAACACGTGGGGCGTTAACAAGAACAACACAAATGTCACAGGCTTTTTTACCTATGATATTAACGACTATTCCAATGATGGTAGTAATATCAATAAAATTCTGTGCAGCACCATGTCGAATGAAGAAAAAAATATATGGGGTGGAAAGAACATGGGAGTTGGCCTTGCCAATTCTGGGAGTTCTAAATATCTAATTTACTGCGTAACGACAAATACGTTGCCTGATACGACGGATGACAAAAAAGCCATAGCATCGTTTAAGACTTTCCTTGCCAACTTGTACGCCGCGGGGACACCCGTACAAGTGGCCTACAAGCTGGCAACTCAAACGCCCTTCACCGCAACCGGCGCACAGCCCATGCCCGCGCTTGCAGGTGCGAACACCGTGCTGACCGATGCCGACAGCGCGACTGTGACGGGACGCGCAGACCCCATTAAGCGAATCACCGATTTGGAAGATGCAGTAGCATCGCAAACATGAAAGGAGAAATCACCATGGCTATCAAGAGTAAAGCACGGCACGATTTAACATTGCGCAGTATTAAGCGAGAGATTGCAGCAGGACGTGATGTTGCGTTTTGGCTGGACAAGGCGTACACGCACTACGACAATGGCCTGCTGGATGAGGCGGACATTGCCGAGGTGGAGACGCTTGCGCAGGCGTATTATGATGCGGTGGATGCGAGAGAGAACGCAGACGAGGTTACGGAGACGCCGGATGTGCCGGAGGTTGACGGCGCTGAAAATACCACCGGCGAAGAAAACGACACCAACGAAAAGGAGAGTGAAACCAATGAAGGATGAAATGATTCTGTCGCCTGAAATGGACGAGGAACTGTCGAACGGGAAGGGAGAGGACGAGAATGAGTGATTCTGCACTGGCCGTTTACACGGCCATCAGCCCAAATTGCAACCGGCCCCGGAGCCAGCCCATCAGCAAGATTACCGTTCATCACATGGCTGGTAACACGACGCTTGAATCTTTCGGCGCTCTTGTCGGCAGGCCCTCACGCCAGATGAGCGCAAACTACGCCATCGAATCCAGCGGGCGTATCGGTCTGTTCTGCCACGAGGCGGACAGGTCGTGGTGCAGTTCCAGCCCGTGGAACGACCACAGGGCTGTGACGATTGAGGTGGCGAACGACAGCGGCGCACCGGATTGGCACGTCAGCGACAAGGCTTATGCCGCCCTGCTCGACCTTTGCACCGACATTTGCCGCCGCAACGGCATCAAGGAGCTGACCTACACCGGCGACAAGAACGGCTCGCTCACGATGCACTGCTTCTACGCCGCTACCGCCTGCCCCGGCCCCTATCTCAAGAGCAAGTTCCCGGACATTGCGGCACAGGTCACGAAGCGCTTGAAGGGCGACGTGGCAGACGCTGCGCCCGCCAAGACGCAGGAGCAGACGTTCATTGACGTCATGGCCGAGAAGTGCCAGAGCCGCTGCCTGAACGCACATCTTCTGCCGTCGCTGTGCATTGCGCAGGCTTGCCTTGAAAGCGCCTACGGCACGAGCGAGCTTGCAGTACAGGCAAACAACCTGTTCGGCATCAAGGCCAGCAATTGGAGCGGCAGAGTGTACAACAAGGCTACGAAGGAGTGGGACGGAAGCAAGTACATCACCATCACGGCGGGCTTCCGCGCCTACGATACGATGGCCGCCTGTGTAGAGGACTACATCAAGAAGCTGACGACCATGCCGCGCTATTCCAATCTGGTCGGCTGTACCGACATCAACAAGGCGTGCGAGTACATCCGCGCCGACGGCTGGGCGACCAGCCCGACGTATACCGCAAGTCTGCTGGCCGTCGTGAAGCAGTTCAACCTTACGCGGTATGATACAGTCATCAAGGATGACAAGCCTGTTTCCAGCCCAACTCATCAGGAAATCTGGCTCGACCATGTTGTTCTTCCCAACGCCGCCGCTATGGAGTTCTACGCCGTTGCTAAGAAATACGGATTTGACAATGATAAAACCTATCATGCGAAATATGTAGAGGCATGAAGCCCCGGAACGGAAGTGAAACATGAATGAATGGACGATTGTAACAACTATCGTTGTCATTGTCGGGCTTATTGTTACGGTGACCACTCCCCTGCTCAAACTCAACACTAGCATCACGCAACTACGCTCGCTGATTGAGAATGTTGTGAAGCGCGTCGACGACAACGAGCATGACAACACCGAAAGCCACCGCCGAATTTGGAAGCATAATGATGAGCAGGATGCCTTGCTGCAAAATCATGAGCTGCGGATACACGATTTGGAGAAAGGAACGAATCATGAACATTGACTACACTACCTACATCAAGCCGGAACTGCTTGTGTTGATTCCTGTGCTTGTTTTTATCGGTTATTTTCTCAAGCAGAGCGAGGCCGTAAAAGACAAACTGATTCCCGCCATTTTGGCGGCTGTTGGCGTCCTTTTGGCGGCGCTGTGGGTGCTTGCAACATCTACCATTGCTGTGCCTCAAGACTGGCTTATGGCCCTGTTCACGGCGCTGGTACAGGGCGTTCTTTGCGCTGCGGGCGCAGTGTTCGCTAATCAGATTGTAAAGCAGACCACCAAAAAAGAATAACGCTCTCAATAGTGCGCAAGTTCGATTTCTGTATACCCTTGGCGAAGTACAAATCTGTATGCTTTTTGCTTACTGACGAAGAAAAAGCGGTGCTTGATTACAAGCGACGCGGAATAACAAATGCAGAAATTGCAGCTGAACTCTATTGCAGCGAACGAACCGTAAACCGGCTCGTCAGAGCAATAGCGGACAAAATAAACAAATAAAAAGCCCCTCTTTGGTTGAATTTTCCAACCAAAGAGGGGCTTTTTTTGTTTGTCGTAAACATGACGTATAAATGGCGCACAAAGAAATGCGTAAAATATTACAATGTGTATAGGAGAGAAGACAATGTATAGAGAATTGAACTTGAACCCAGAGCACAAGCGCGTTGGCGATTGCACCGTGAGAGCCATAGCAGCAGCCACTATGCAGCAGTGGGAGACCGTATATACGGGCTTGGCTGTTGAAGGCTTGCTACTGCATGATATGCCGACTGCTAACTATGTCTGGGGCCGCTATCTTCGGCGGTGCGGGTGGAGCCGTTCGGCAATTCCGAACAGCTGCCCAGACTGCTACACAGTGGCAGATTTTGCGGCGGAGCACCCAGACGGCACGTATATTCTGGCTCTTGCGACGCACGTTGTTTGCGTACGCGATGGGGACTGGCTCGACACTTGGGACAGTGGGGACGAAACTCCCCTGTATTACTGGGAAAAGAGGTAATCAATTGTGGCTTTTGGCGTACCGTATCAGCCCGGGTTTGCCCCGGGATACTACCCTATGAGCAACGGCGCAATGCCGGACCAGCTTTCACAGTTAAGGCAGGCCGCATATCCGCAACAGGCGGCACAGCAGCAATCCGCGCCCATTATCTGGGTTCAGGGAGAAGAAGCGGCGAAATCCTACTTATGCGCGCCCGGGAACAGCGTTTTGCTCATGGACAGTGAGAAAAGTTCATTCTACATCAAGGCGGTAGATGCAAGCGGGATGCCGCAACCCTTGCGTGTCTTCGATTATACGGAGCGCACAGCGGCGCAGAAACAGCCCGAAAAAGAGCCTGAGCAGCAATCTAATAACTATGTTACACGCGCCGAGTTTGACGCGCTGGCGGCCCGCTTTGACGCTCTGACGGCTGAAAAGCAGAAGAAAAAGGAGAATGACAATGCCAAATCCTCTATTTGATATGCTGGGCGGTGGGCGTATGCCCGGCCCGATGGGACAATTTCAGCAGATGATGCAGCAGTTTCAGCAGTTCCGACAGAATTTTCAAGGCGACCCGAAGCAAGAAGTTCAAAAGCTGCTGCAATCTGGAAAAATGAGCCAGCAGCAGCTAAACCAGCTGCAAGCAATGGCGCAGCAGTTTCAGGGCTTTCTAAAATAGGTTCAAACCGTGCGCACGGTGAACAATACATTCAACTTTTGAAAGGAGTTAAACATGAGTCTTTCTTCGGACGGCACTGTTATGACAATGCCTGTGCAGCCCGCTAATACGGGCAATGGTAACGGCTGGGGCTTTGGCGGCGACGGTGCGTGGTGGATTATTATTCTCTTCCTATTCGTTTTCTGCGGCTGGGGCGGTAACTGGGGCAATAACGGATTTGGCGGCGGTAATGGTGCTGGCGTTATGGATGGATACATCCTTACAAGCGACTTTGCCAACATCGAACGCAAGATTGACAACGTAAACAACGGCCTGTGCGATGGTTTCTATGCACAGGCGCAGCTTGTAAACGGCGTGCAGAACGCTATGCAGCAGGGCTTTATGAGCGCCGAAATCAGCCGCGCCAATCAGCAGGCGGCATTTATGCAGCAGCTCAACGCCATGCAGATGCAGCAGGCTAATTGCTGCTGCGAGACCCGCGAGGCCATCCAGGGCGTAAACTACAACCTTGCTACGCAGGCTTGCGACACGCGCCAGACCATTCAGAACGGCACTCGGGACATCATCGAAAACCAGAACGCGAACGCCCGCGCTGTGCTTGACGCACTGACGGCGCAGCGCATTGAGGCTAAAGATGCCAAGATTGCCGAGCAGAGCCAGCAGATTTTCGCTGCACAGCTTGCCGCAAGTCAGGCCGCGCAGAACAACTACCTGCTGAACCAGCTGCGGCCTGTGCCCATTCCGGCGTACCAGTCCTGCAATCCGTGGGCTTCTGGCTCGTACACCGGTTGCGGCGGCTGCGGATGCTAAAAACGAATACGGCAACTTGTCGGAACATCTGACATGTTCGGCCCCGTGCCGATAGTGCAAAATGTGGCGGGGCAATTGTCCCGCCACTATCTTTTTTTGAAAGGAATGATTTTATGGCTGAATTTACAAACGCGAATACCGTGAGCGTGGCAGCAGGCCAGAACGTGCCGCTGACTGAAACGGCGGTGGCAGGTAAGGGCTGCATTGTGCATCGTGAAGGTGCAGGAATTGTCACCCTGCGAGGGCTTACGAACCAGTGCAAAGCGCGTTTCAAAGTGAGCTTCGGTGCAAACGTTGCTATCCCTACTGGCGGCACAGTGGAAGCTATTACTGCGGCGCTTGCTATCAACGGCGAACCGCTGAACAGTGCGACTGCAACCGTTACGCCTGCCGCCGTTGAAAACTATTTCAATATCTATGTGTCGGCCTTCGTGGAAGTTCCCCGCGGTTGCTGCGTTACTGTGGCGGCTGAAAACACCAGCACGCAGGCTGCAATGTTTGCGAACGCAAACTTTATTGTCGAGCGCGTGAGCTGAAAGGAGCACAGCAATGAGTATGAAAACCATGTATGAACTGAAAGATATGCTTTGTGAAGAACTTGATGAAATCGGCAAGAAGGGCGAAATGAGCGCTGGCGACCTCGAAACCATCCACAAGTTGACCGATACCATCAAGAACATTGACAAAATTGCCATGCTAGAGGACGGAGGGTACAGCCGCGACGCGGACTATCCTCGAGACGGTGACTGGTCTGCGAATATGCGCGGCAACTATGGGCGCGGAAACAGCTATGCACGGCGCGGCTCCCATTATGTACGTGGGCACTACAGCCGTGACGATGGGCGCGAAGCCATTGTACAGCGCATGGAAGAAATGCTGCGGGACGCCGAAGGGCGTGACCGCGAAACTATCCAGCGCTGCATTGAGCTGATGCGATAAGGCGGTGCGATATGTTCGACGTGCGGGAGATTGACGGCGCGATTGCAGAGCTGGAAAACAGCGAACTTACAATGCCGCGAGTGGAAAAGCTGGCGGCCCTGTACACTGTAAAGAACCAGCACAGCGACAAACCGTTGCCCGAGCCTGTGCGTTACTATGCAGCAGCGGAGCCGGAGCGCAGGGCGGTTCGTGGAGACAGCGACTTTCTGCGTGCTGTCTCCGCCGTTGACATCGATGACGCTCTGAATGTAATGGATGAGTTAATGAGCGCTCTATATGTCGCGAACCAAAAAGCATACAATGGCGTTATGCGAAAGTTAGAAAGGCTGCAATGAGCGAGTTTATGGAAATTTTAAGGAGCCAAGACGAAGAAAGGGCATTAAAAACCCTTGACGAGTTTATGGACGCTCTAAGGGAAGCCATACCGGATTTATACGCAGAATTGATGCACAATTTGCGTAAAAAATAGGCAAGTGTGTACTAAAACGTGTACTGCATAAAGAAAACAGCGTAGATTCCAACGAATCTACGCTGTTTTTATTGGTGGAGGATGGGGGACTCGAACCC
>ENA-UAYF01000263-UAYF01000263.1-human-gut-metagenome-genome-assembly--contig:-NODE-263-length-31529-cov-6.565165_pt1 | contig 31529 bp, 31 predicted proteins | sample MGYA00244017_ERZ654600 | MGnify/ENA primary metagenome ERZ654600 (study PRJEB26926, sample SAMN06164490) | human gut metagenome | biome: ENVO:00009003; feature: ENVO:2100002; material: ENVO:00002003... | reverse complement strand
AAGTCGTCGGCAGCGTCAGATGTGTATAAGAGACAGCTTGTAGCGTATTCCGTAGCCGTCAAGCGGAAGGCCGAGCGCCGCAGCGCTGTCCAGGAAGCACGCTGCAAGTCTGCCCAGACCGCCGTTGCCGAGCGCCGCATCCTCTATCTCCTCGAACTCGTTTATATCCGCGCCGAGCTCCTTCAGACCCTCGGCTGTGCTGTCCAGCAGATCGAGGCACAGCAGGTTATTGTACACCGCTCTGCCTACCAGGAACTCCATTGAAAGATAGCTTGCCTTGCGTGCCTTGTCATGAGCCGCGCGGCTCTTCTCCCACGCCGGGGAAAGCTCCTCCATAACAAGCCCGGAAACCGCGCAGTGGAGCTGCTCAGGAGTAAGCTCCTTCGGCTGTGCGTTGTACTCCTTCTCGCAGCGGGCGGTCAGTTTTTCCTTGAAATTCTCGATTTTCATGTGATAGCTCCTTTCGTTACTTCTTATTCTTACGCTTTACGGGCGGTTTTCTGTTGGTTATTTCGGTCAGGCGCTTCAGGTACTCGGCGTTTTCGTCGGTGAAGTCCTCTTTGAGAGTCCTCCAGCGCCAGTTATTGCCCACCGTGGAGGGAACGTTGATGCGCGCTTCCGTTCCGAATCCCTGAAGCTCCTGGATAGTCGTCATGGCGATGTCTGCGGTGCTCTTCCATGCGATGTCGATGAACGCACGGGGAAGCTCCGCCGCCTTTCTGATCCCGAGGTACTCCTTTACGAAGCGCTTTGTATTGCGGTCAAGGTCGTTGAACCAGCCCGCCGCAGTGTCGTTGTCATGGGTGGAGGTGTACACCGCGCAGTTCTGCGATTTGTAGTTCTGCGGGAGGTACTCGCTGTCGCCGGAAGGGTCGAACGCGAACTGGAGCACCTTCATTCCCGGGTACGCCGCCTGTCTGAGCAGCCTGCGCACCGGCGGAGTGATGATACCGAGATCCTCCGCGATAATGCCGCCGTTTCCGGTCTCCTGCTTTATCACGCGGAACAGGTCGTACTTCGGACCTTCGCACCACTTGCCGCCGTGGGCGGTCTTGCTTCCGAACGGTATCGCATAGTAGCTGTTGAAGCCGATGAAGTGGTCGATGCGCACGATATCGTATATCTTCTTTGCAAAGCCTATTCTGCCGACCCACCAGCGGTAATTGTCCTGCTTCATTCTGTCCCAGTCGTAGATAGGATTGCCCCAGAGCTGGCCGTCGGCGGAAAAAGCGTCCGGCGGGAAGCCTGCTGCCACAGTCGGGACTCTGTCGCTGTCAAGCTGGAACAGCTCCGACTGACACCAGACGTCCGCGCTGTCAAGGGCGCAGTATATCGGGATATCGCCGATTATCTCAATGCCGTTGTCGTTGGCGTATTTCTTGAGCTTATGCCACTGCTGGAAGAACTTGAACTGCAGGAAGATGTAGAAATCCATCTCGGCTTCGTATTTCTTCTCCGCGGACTTCACCGCAGACGGCTCGCGAAGGCGAAGGGGCTTTTCCCACTCGCTCCACGCCTTCCCGCCGTGGGCGTCCTTGAGAGCCATGAACAGCGCGTAATCGTGAAGCCACTTGTTATCATCCAGGAACGCGCGGTATTCTCCGGAAACGTTACCATTCTTCTGCGAAGAAAAGCGCCTGTAAGCGTGCTTCATCACCTTGTAGAACTGCTCGTACATCGTGGCGTAATCAATGTAGCGCGGATCCTCGCACCACTTGATGTTCTCGTACTCGCTCTTTTTTAGCAGACCTTCCTCGGCAAGCACGTCAAGGCTGATGAAATAAGGGTTCCCGGCGTATATTGAGAAGCTCTGGTACGGGGAATCGCCGTAGCTGGTCTGGGAAAGCGGCAGTATCTGCCATACGCTCTGACCGGATTTTTTAAGGTAATCTACAAAATCGTACGCCTCCCTGCCCATGGAGCCTATGCCGTAATCATTCGGCAGAGACGCTATGTGCAGGAGTATCCCGCTTTTTCTCATTCGTTTACCTCCGTTCGTTTCATGCAGACGGAATCCCCTGCCTTATACTGTGCGCGAAGCGTCACGTGACTTGCTTCGGCGCTGTTTTCAATCATGTTCACCAGCATTCTCACCGAAAGGCTCGATATCTGGTGTATCGGCTGTGAAAAAGTAGCAATTCTCGGGTTAGTGAAATCCGCGATATCAATGCCATCAAAGCCGACGACTGAAATATCCTGCGGCACCCGCTTCCCCATATCAAGGAACGCCCTGACAGCTCCGACAGCGATAATATCGGACATCGCGAACACAGCAGACATATCCTTGCAGCGATGAAACAGCGCAATAGCCGCCTCGTAAGCCGAGGAGAACGTATAACTGCACTGTTCGCACACCGGAGTCTCCGCTCCGTGCTCCGCGCATGTCCGGGCGAATCCGGAATAGCGCAGACCCGATGGACCGGAATCCAGATCGCCGCCTAGGATCCCTATGCTTCGGTGTCCCAGACGGAGAAGTTCCTCAGCGGCCATCCTACCGCCGTCAACGTCATCAACGCTCACTGATGAGAGATTAGCAAAGCCAAGCTCCTTCGCGCTTGCGGTGCTGAGCACGCAGGGAACGCTTATACCAGCGAAACTCCTGCGGAAGTTCCTGATATCGCCGCCCAGGAAGATAATCCCGGCAGGCTTCTGCTCAACGCAGAGCTGCGCAGCGGTCTGAACCTCGTCCTCCTGCTCGTCGATGTAGTTGACTACAAGCTGTAGTCCCGCACTTTCCGCTGCGGTCTGTATCTGCTCGATAAGCGGCGAGAAAAACAGGTTGCTGCTTCCGTTGACTATGAGCAGCACCGAATTCGGAGCGGTCTGGCGCATTCTCCGCGCGTTCCCGTTCGGGGTGTAGTTGTACTTCTGTATCACCTCGTTGATGCGCGCGCGGGTCGCATCGCTTATCTCGCTGCTGCCATTGAGCGCCCTTGATACTGTGCTGACCCCACAGCCTGCAAGCCTTGCTATGTCCTTTATAGTCATGCTGTCACCCCGTTCTACGATTTGCCGAAAACGTTTCCGACGATTCTGATTTTAACATATAATTTCAGATTTTTCAAGCCCTTCTGCGAAATTCCCTTTATTGCACAAAGTTTCGCTGCGTGTTTCGGAAACCCTCACAATACGCCTTAGGAGCTGTTTTTTCTCTATGGCGGTTCAGGACAGCAATAACGCGGCTGGCGCACGGAATCAATTCCGAAGCATGGTTATGCTGTCATCGGGCGCAAAAAAATCGGGTCTGCACCAGCAAACCCGATCCCGTATTTATTTGATTATCCCGTTTATCCCCCTGGCAATGCGCTGCGGGACCTTACTGAAATGCCCGCCGGATTCGTGAACAAAAACCGTCTGCGTGACCTCCGGGGAACGCTCCGCCAGCCGTTTGACTTCCATAGTAGTCTGCTCGACCTGAGCCATCAGCGGATCGGGGGAGTTCTTCTCCTTTCCGCCCAGGCTGAGGAATATCCTGCCCCTGAGCGGGTGCAGCCGCTGGAACTCAAGCCAGCCCGGAAACCATGTCGACCCTGAGCAGCTTGCGGCGCCGCAGAGCCGCGGTTCGTCCCAGAGCGCGTCCGCGTAAAGCGCGAACAGACCTCCCAGTGAATAGCCGCAGAGGTACACGCTGCCGAACCTTCCGAAGCGCTTTTCAAGCTCCGCCGTGAAATCCGGCAGGAACGCAAGCAGGCGTTCAGCACCGCCGCTGAAGCGCCGCCCGCCGGAGCTTGCCTCCCACGGGGAATAGTCCCTGTCCCAGTCTATTTCGCCAAACTCCGCGAGAACGCAGCGGCAGTCCGGAACAAGCCCGCAGACCTCGCGGAAAAGCTGCTCGTCAAATCCGCTGAACAGCATCACCAGTACGTCCCCGCTGCCCTCCGCGCGGCAGGAGAAGCCGTCAAGCACGAATTCCGTCATGTTCTGTGGACGTACATTCTCGACGGCTCATCGTCGCCTTCCTGAGTCACCGGGCAGAGGTACTCCCAGCCGTAGCGCTCATAGAACGAATCGTGGCTTGTCAGGAGGTACAGCGCGTCTATCCCACCGGATTTCATATCGTCGGCAACGAACCCGAGCAGCCTCCCCGCCAGACCCTGACAGCGGAAATCAGGCTCTGTGAATACTGCGCACACGTTCGGCGTGAGGTCGGTGCGGTCGTGGAAATCGTTGGCGATAACGCCCATTCCCGCCGCGATACGGTCTCCGTAAAGCGCGAGGTACCACTGCGGAACCGCGCCTTTTCCGGACATCGCTTCCTCCATGCTCTCAAGATACGCCTCATACGGAATTCCCCATTTTTCGTGGAACCACTCCGCTGCGGCAGTTTTCAGCTCCGGGCGCTCCGTGATGCGGATAACGTCGAAATTCATACCAGTATTCCTTCAAGGTGGTCAAGCTCGTGCTGGATTATCTCTGCGGTTATTCCGTCGTACTTCCTGCGGCATTTGTTCATACGCAGATCCTGGAACTCCACCTCGATCGCCGCATGGCGCGTGACGTCCTGAGCACCCTCGTGGCACAGACAGCCCTCCTTGATGGTGTAGGTCTCGGGGCTTACCCATTTAACTTCCGGGTTCAGCATAACAACGTATTTGTTGCCGTCCTGGAATACGATAATACGCTTGAGAACTCCTATCATATTCGCCGCCATGCCTACGCATTCTTCAGCGTGGGCGGCTATGGTCTCTACCATGTCCTGCGCCGTTGGAAGGTCGCTGCGGTCAGCCGGCGCGGATCTCTGGCTGAGCAGGAACTTATCCTTTACTATCGGACGTACCATATCATGTCCACCTTTCCTTGAGTTCAAATCTTATGCTCTGGGTTTTAAGTCCGCTTCCGCCGAAATACAGGCGTATTGACATGAAGTTTGACAGGAACTTCACATCCTTTGTCTGGGAAACCGGAGCTCCGCCGGTCCCGTTGAACGTGAACATACCGCAGGGGCTTCCCAGAGCGAATATGGACACGGAAGTCTGCGCAAGCTCGGAAAGAGTGCTGGACGCTGTCAGCGTTACCTTATACACGCCCGGTTTAGAGACATTCAGACCGAACGCGTAGCTGCTGCCCTTTTCAGTGGTGATCCCAGTGAGATCAAGGGTGAGATCCTCGTCGATATCGTGGAACTCGATATCCGTGGAATCAACGTCGCCCGCGTCAGCGGGACGGTTGATTATCTCGGTCTCGTCGTCGCAGCCCATTACGCGCTTCATCGCGTGGGTAGTCGTCAGGAAGCGCAGAATGTTCATCGCATTGCGCTGTAATTCCCCGCGGGTGAGTTCGCCGGAGTTCAGGCTGTCAAGGGTGTTGTCATTGCATGCGGCTCCGTCCGCAGTTACCATGTACACGTCGTTCTGAGCCATCGCCATTGCCGCAAAATCCGACTTGTCAGGAGCCTTGCCGCGGCGGTTGATGTTAGCCCACCAGTCGGTCATTGTGAAGCCGTCGAAGCCCCAATCATCGCGCAGTATTCCGGTCACGAGGTCGTAGTTTCCGGCGGTCCACACGCCGTTCACCTGACCGTAGGTCGTCATGACGGACTTCGCGCCGCCCTTCTTTACCGCATTTTCGAATCCGCGCAGGTATATCTCACGGAGAGCACGCTCGGAAATAACGCTGTCGAGGAAGTGACGGCGGGTCTCGCGGTTGTTGCCGCAGAAGTGCTTGATCGTGCCCTCAGCTCCGGTGGAGTGCAGACCCGCAAGCTCTGCGGAAGCCATCTCGCCGGTGAGGTACGGATCCTCGGAGAAATACTCGAAGTTCCTGCCATTGAGCGGGTGGCGGTGGATATTCATGCCCGGGCCAAGCAGGCAGTCCACCTGATTTGTGTGCATTTCAAGCCCCATGAATGTAAACAGCTCCGTCATGAGCGGGCGGTCAAACGTGGAGGCAAGCAGCGTTCCGTTAGGCAGGCTGAACGCCTTCGTGCCGCAGTCGAGACGCATTCCGGAAGGACCGTCGTCGCAGCATGCGCAGGGGATACCCAGCGCGGTCAGCGTATCGGAAACGCCGCCGAATGCCGCCGCTGTTCCCGCTGTGACCTTCGGGGAGCCCATGCCCTCGCCGCGTATAATGCAGGAGAGGTCGTAATCAGTGAGCTGAGCGGTGAATTCCTCAAGCGTGTTCTTTCCGTTCACTACGTCGGCAAGGCGTATTCCCCTGTCGCCGGTCTGGGGAATCTCGGCGGGGAGCTTCGCGTGGTCGTGCGGGAATGCTTCCCCGGTGAGCGGAACATCTTCAAATTCCGGCTTTCCGCCGGAGTTCACCATGCGTTTGAACGCGGTAAGCGGCCCCAGCGCGGACTTGCACTGCCTTACGACGGTTTCAGGAAGCGTCAGGCTGTACGCCTCGGAAGCGCTGCGGACGTCGGCGCCCGCGTAGAAAACATAGCCGCCCTGTTCGAGTATCCACGCGGATTTGTGCCCGGTAACTCCGGAATCATCGTAGGAAGCGACGCTCTCAAGCGGTATCTCAAAGCTGAGGGTCTGGCTCTCGCCGGGCTGGAGAGTGCGCGTCTTATCGAAGCCGCAGAGCACCCTTGCGGGCTTTCCGAGCTTCCCCTGCGGCGCGGAGCAGTATATCTGCACGACTTCCCTGCCGGGGGTGCTTCCGGTGTTCTTTACGTTCACGCTTCCGGTGACCTTATTGCCGTCAAGTTTGAAATCGGAAGCAGTGATGTCAAAACTTGTGTATGACATTCCGAATCCGAACGGGAAGCGCACCCTGTCCTTCGCGAATGTCTCGAAATAGCGGTAGCCTACGTAGATATCCTCGCCGTAGCAGTCCATATCGCCGCTTCCGAAGAACTTATCCGATGGGTAGTCGGAAATTTCGTATGCGATGGTGTCCGGGAGCTTTCCGCTCGGGGAAACCTCGCCGGTAAGAACCGCCGCGGTTCCGGCGCCGCCGACCATTCCGCCCTGCCATACGTACATTACCGCGGAAACCGGGTACCTGTCCATAAAGCTCATGTCGATAAGCCCGCCCGTGTTCAGCAGGACAACTGTCTTGTCGAACGCGGAGGTCACGCGCCGGAGCATGTCCTCCTCCAGGTCGGAGAGCAGGAACGCGCCTTTTTCAAGCTTGTTGTCCATCTCCTCGCCGGCGGTGCGCCCGATGATGACTATTGCAGCGTCGGCACGGGAAGCCGCGCCGCCCACCAGCTCGTCGGTAAGTGGCATCTCCTTCTGAGACCACGGCTCGCCGCCCCAGCCCTCGCCGTAATCAAAGGGGTTCTGTTCGTCCCATTCGCGGTAGGCGTTCAGAAGCTGCTCGTCAAGCTTGTAGCCCGCGTCGAGCAGTCCGTCGGTTATCCCGATAACCTTTGAAACGTTCACCATGCCGCCGCTGCCGGTTCCGCTCTTGTAGTAATGGAGCTGTATCCTGCCGAATACCGCCGCAGTCCCGCCCTGCTTCAGAGGCAGAGCTCCATCGTTCTTCAGCATCACAATGCCGCCGGAGACCGCTCTGGCGGACGTTTCAAGGTACTTATCCCAATCGAGTGTTCTTTTCATATTGCCGCTCCTTTAAATATCATCTGCCGTCGAAAATCCCGCCAAGCGCACCTAGCTTGCCCTTGAGCTCGTCGACGTTCACCTTAGCCTTAACGCCGTCGACTATCTGCTTTATAACGTCGTCGGGAAGGTCTACGCCGAGGATACCCTCAACGGTCTTTATCGGGTCCTTCTGGAACTTTGAAGCGATGTCCGGATCGCTCTTCACCTTGTTTACTATTTCGTCGATCTTTGCCTTGATATCCATTTCGATTACCTCGTTTTCGTCATTACTGCCGCTGTGCGGTGTTGATTTCAGTATAGCATAACTTCGACAAAATATCAAGAGGTAAGCATTAATGAAACGCCGCAGGATTTTTTGGGGAAAATCACTTGCAATTGTGCGCATATCTTGATATAATAAGAATAATAGTACTTTTCAGAAAAGAGGAATGACTTTGGATATTTTGGACATGATAGCGGCCGCTCCGCGGGTATTTATGTCGATAACCATACCGGACGTTATAGATATAATCCTGCTGACCCTGCTGCTCATCGCGGTCATAAGGTTCATGAGCGAGACCCGCGCCACTCAGCTGCTTAAAGGTATCGGACTGATAGCGCTGCTTTATCTGCTGGTATGGCTGGGTCAGCTCAAGGTCATGACCTACCTGTTTCAGAACTTCTTCCTGCAATGGGGTCTGGTCGCGATAGTCGTGGTATTCCAGCCGGAGATACGCCGCCTGCTTGAGAAGGTCGGAACAACCGCAAAGGTCAGGATACCGTTCCTTGCGTACTTCGAGAAGGCTGACGCGCAGAAGGTCATTGAGCGCGACACGGCTATAACCGCGATCTCCGACGCATGCGAAAGGCTCAGCCGCACCAAGACAGGCGCGCTCATAGTTATCGAGCGCCAGACGAAGCTCCAGAATATAATCGAAAAATCCACGATCGTTGACGCAAAGCCCTCCCCGGAGCTTTTCTGCAACCTGTTCTTCAACAAATCTCCGCTCCACGACGGAGCAATAATAATCCGGAACAACAGGATATACGCGGCTGGGTGCTTCCTGCCGCTGCCGGAGCAGCAGGGCCGCGAGTACATCGACCCGGAGCTTGGCTCACGTCACCGCGCGGCGATAGGAATGTCAGAGAACTCCGACGCGGTGGTCATCATCGTATCCGAGGAAACCGGAGTTGTTTCCGTGGCAAAATCGGGACAGATAATCCGTTCGATCAACGAATACAACCCCAAGGAATGGCTGCTGAAGATCCTGCGCGACGAAATGCCGCTCCCCGCGCCGTCAAAGTCAAAGGGCAGGAAGAAAAAGCAGTCCGACAGCAATGAAAACGAGGTGGAAGAATGAGCAGCTTAAACGACAGCAACGATACTCAGGAGGAGCTTTCCGCTGAGAAAAAGAAAAAATTCCATCTGGTAGGGCTTCTGAAGGGGCTTGCGAAATTCTTCTTCGGAAACGTCTGGATAGTGCTTATAAGCGTTATTCTGGCATTTGTCGCATGGTTCGCTATCTCCGTAAACGAGTTCCCCGAGATAGACAAGAGCCTCATCGGGATACCTATAGAAGCCGAACCCACTGACTTCATGAAGTCGAACAATCTCCAGATAATCGGCGACTACACCGGCACCACGGATATCCGCATAAGCGGCAAGCGCTACGATATATCCGACCTGAAAGCCGAGGACTTCACAGCCGCGCTCGACCTCACGAACGTCCGCCGCGCAGGCACCTACGACCTTTCAGTAACGATAGCCTGTAAGAATGACAAGGTGGAATACAGCCTTGTCGAAAACACACAGATGGCGGTAACGATAACCGTTGACGAGATAGCTGCACGGGAGTTCCCGATAACCGCAAGCGCGCCTGATATCAGCCTGCCGGAGGGCTACTACGTGGACGAGATAACCTCCAACCCGCCGACAGTCACAATAACCGGCTCGGTTTCCGTGCTCGATGAGATAAACCGCGTTGAGGCGAACGCTTCCTATGACGGCTCCACGCTTGAAAGCCACGAGGTCAAGACTGATCTCACCATCTACAAGAACAACGGTTCGCGCCTTGACAACTCCACCGTTAAACTCAGCACCGACAATGTTCTTGTGAACATTCCGATACTGATACAGAAGGAGCTTCCGCTGAAATTCCGGTTCACCGGCGTTCCGCAGAACTTCGACATTGATACTCTGAAATACACCATGCAGCCTCAGTCCATCATGGTAGCGGCTCCGGACGGAAGCATAAACAACCTCAGCGAGCTTGAGCTTGAGGATCCGATAAACCTCACGGACATCAGGATCAATCAGACCGTTTCCACCGTTCCGATAAAGCTCCCCGAGGGCTACAAGAACCTCTCAGGAATAAACAGCGTCCGCATTACATGGGATATCGCTGATTACAGCAAGCTGGACTTCCCGGTAAGCAACATCACCATCGTGAACGAACCGGACAACATGGACGTAAGCGTAATAACAAGAGAGCTGACCCTTACGGTTATCGGTCCCTCCGAGGATATCAGCGCGCTGTCCTCCTCGGACTTCTACGTTACCGCAAACCTGCTGTCAACGTCACTGCACGACGGTTCGCAGGACGTTCCGGTATCCATCATAATCAGCGGTTCCAGCGGAAAGACCTGCTGGGCTGTCGGAAGCTACAAGATAACCGTCAGCGCAGTCACCACATCAGTTAACGAGGAATAAATGGCAATAATCATCTCACAGATAAAGACCACCCTTGACGAGCCAAAGGACAATGCCGTCGCAAAGGCATTGTCCCTGCTGCGCCTGAGCCGCGCCGAGACCGCCTCCGCGAAGCTCTACAAATCCTCCGTGGACGCACGGCGGGATATCTGCTTCGTGAACTCGGTTTACATCGCGATGAAAGACCCCGCAAAGGAACGCAGACTCGCAGAAAAGCACCAGAACGTCCGGCTGTACGAGCCGGGGGCGCTGTCGTTCACCCGGGGAAAGGAGCGGCTTCGTGGAGACGTCTATGTTGCGGGCTTCGGCCCCGCGGGAATGTTCTGTGCGCTGACCCTGTGCGAATTCGGCTACAGGCCGGTCGTGCTGGAACGCGGCGCGGATATGGACAGCCGTATCCGGGCGGTGGAGGGCTTCTGGGCAGGCGGAGCGCTCGACCCGTCCACCAACGTGCAGTTCGGCGAGGGCGGCGCGGGAACGTTTTCCGACGGAAAGCTCACCACCCGAATCGGCGACCCGCTCTGCTCACGGGTGCTGGAACGCCTCGTGGAATTCGGCGCGCCGGAGGACATACTGACCCAGGCGAAGCCGCACATCGGCACGGATAAGCTCCGCAGAGTTGTAAAGAACCTGCGCAGCCGCGTACTGGAGCTGGGCGGCGAGGTGCGTTTCCTCTCGCCGCTTGAAAGCCTGGAGCTGCATTCGGGCAGAGTGGACAGCATACGCGTCAACGGCGCGGATATCCCCTGCGGAGCGCTGGCTCTGGCGGTGGGGCATTCGGCGCACGATACGTTCAGAATGCTTCACGGGAAAGACGTAACGCTCGTTCCCAAGCCATTTTCGGTGGGCGCGCGTATCGAGCATCTGCAGGCTGACATCGACCGTGCGCTTTACGGGAAATACGCCGGGCACCCTGCGCTCCCGCCCGGGGAATATCAGCTCTCCTACCACGATAACGGCCGCGGAGTTTACACGTTCTGCATGTGCCCCGGCGGCTACGTCGTGGCTTCGGCGAGCGAGCCGGGCACGGTAGTCACCAACGGCATGAGCTACTTCGACCGCGCGGGTAAAAACGCCAACAGCGCCGTGCTGGTCTCCGTGGCTCCGGAGGATTTCGGCGGAGGTCCGCTTGGCGGCGCGGAGTTCATTCACCGGCTGGAGGAAAAAGCGTACCAGCTCGGGCGCGGCGGAAAGGCTCCGGCGGCGCTCACCCGGGAGTTCGTCTCCGGCGGAAACAGCTTCACGCTCGGCAGAGTCGACCCGACTTACTCCCTCGGCGTAGAGCCTGCGGATTTGAACGAGCTGTTCCCGGAGTACGTCAGCCAGCCGATGAAAAACGGGCTGAGATACTTCGACCGGCGCATACCCGGATTCTCCGACAGCGACAGCGTGCTGACCGCGATAGAGACGCGCAGCAGCTCCCCGGTAAGGCTTCCGAGGAACGAAGCCGGATCAGCGGAATGCGCGGACAATCTGTTCCCGTGCGGCGAGGGCTGCGGCTACGCCGGAGGTATCATGTCAGCGGCGGTGGACGGAATAAAGACCGCCGTGCGGATAATGGAAAGATTCGCTCCGGCGCAGGCTGAATAATTCCCGCAGATAAACGTAAAATAACCCCCGAAAGGTCGTTTCGGGGGTGTTTTTATGGGCGGATATATCATAGTGGCGGGCGGAGAAACGCTCCCGGAAGGATTCCAGGGCGTTCAGGCTTCCCGGGCGGAACTTATCGACTGCGCCAAGTGCGCCGTTATAGTGTGCGACGGCGCCGAGGTCCCGCGCGTAGTCCGGGCGGCGGGAGTTATGATAAACGGCGACAGCGCCTCAGTACCTTCGGAGCGCGTCAGCGGAGTGCAGCTTATAACCTGCGGGCGCGGCGTGAAAAACACGGTCAGCGTCACCTCCGACGACGGAGAAACTCTGACCCTCGCGCTCAACCGCGCCGTAGAAACGCTGTCCGGCGTTTGTGAGCCTATGGAGCTTCCGGTGCGGCGGCGCGGCAGGTCGGATTTCATGTGCATGGCTGAATTCGCCGCCGCGATACTTCTGGACGAAATCGGGCAGTGATACAATACAGGGTGCGGATATTCCGCACCCTGTGTTTTATTCGTTTTCCCTGAGCTCGTCAAGCTCCCCGCGTATCGGAACAAACATGAACTTCTTGTTCTCAGCCTGCGCCTCAAGCTCGGAGTGCGCCCCCATGCTGAGCCACACCAGTGCAACCTCCCCGTGGAAGTACTCTGCGGCGGTCTCCGCCGCAAATATGTTGTCCTCGGTGAGACGGCAAGTTATGAACAGCACTGCGGCTGTTCCGCTGCGGCATGCCGCGCGGAGCGTTTCAGCGACGTCCTGTACCTCAAGACGCGCCGGAAATACCGACATCATATCATAGAAACTCTCGAAATCTCCCATATTGCGTATAACGCGCCGGAATTCCGGCTGGCATGCGCCGAAATCCACAAGAGCGCCGTCTCCGGACTTCACCGCCGCCATAGCAAACGCAATAGCCGCCTCGATCACTGCGTCCGCCTGCTTCATCACGGCTCCCGGGGTCGCGCCGTCAAAGCTGTAGTCGCATACTACCGCGGTCTTGTGCTCGGTCGCTTCGTCGTACTGCTTTATCATCAGGTCGTCGAGCTTGGCGGTGAGCTTCCAGTGCACAAGCTGCATTATATCGCCCGGACGGTATTCGCGAACGTGCGAAAAGTCCTCGCGCTCGCCCTGAAGCAGCGGAGCGGGGTTCGAGCTGTTCTCGCTGTGAGCCTCAGCCGGGAGTTCTCCGATATCCACCCTTCTCGGCAGGAATATCAGCGTTTCTTCGCTGGATATCTTCCTTGAGATACATATTATCCTGAGCGGGTCGAAAACCGATATCCGGCTTATCTCTGCGGCGTACGAGCCGCGATAGCGGTGCATTCCGGAAACTGAAATGCGGCACTTCCCGAACGGCGGGACCGCCGCATACACGCGCTTCGCGCAGAACAGACCGGTGTCGCGGTCAGGGAGATTGCACTGCAGCTCCACCGGAGCCAGCGGAAGAATGAAACGGCTGCGGACGTACAGCCATATCTCGATGTCCGTTTCCTTGGGGTGAACCTCGCGCTGCTCGATGAATCCCGCCTCGGCGGTGCGGCTCGCGATGAACGCCGCCAGAGCTGCCAGCAAGGGATAAACCGCGGCAGCAATGAGCAGCACCGACGAAATGCGGCTCTGATAAGCTATCGAGAACACCAGGAACGCCAGCGCCATTAAAATATACAGTATCCTGTTTCTTCGCATGTGAATTCCTCGTTAAAGGCTGCGCCTTACGGGAGGGGTAACGGCGGAAACCGCGTCCTGAAGCACTGTTGTGACGTCCATGCGGCGCATTTTCATTTCCTGCCTGAGAACTATCCTGTGGCTGAAAACCGGGATCATCAGCCTTACGATATCCTCCGGCACCACGTAATCCCTGCCGTCAAGGTATGCATACGCACGGCTCGCCTGCATTATCGCAAGGGAGGCTCTCGGGCTTACGCCCAGCTCCACGCCGCCGTGCGCCCTTGTCGCAGCGGAAAGCTCCGCGACATAGCGGCACAGGCTCTCCGCAAAATTCACCTGCTGAACCTCCGCGATGCACGCAGAAAGCTGCTCGGCGTTCATTACGGGTCTGACCTCGTTCGCCGGATTCTCACCGAGGCGGTCGAGCAGGATACCTGTCTCCTCCTCCACGGTGGGGTAGCCCATGCTTATCTTGATCATAAAGCGGTCAAGCTGAGCCTCCGGCAGCGGGAATGTCCCGACATACCCCTGGGAATTCTGCGTTGCAATAACGATGAACGGCTCGGGAAGCTGGTGTACCACGCCGTCGACGGTGACGCGCTTTTCCTCCATCGCTTCCAGCAGCGCCGACTGTGTTTTCGGCGAGGTGCGGTTTATCTCATCGGCAAGCAGTATATTCGTCATAACGAGACCCGAGCGGTACTCGAAACGGTTCTCCTCGCGGTTGAACATCGTGAATCCGGTGATGTCGGAAGCCATCACGTCCGGCGTGAACTGCGCCCTGCGGAATGAAAGTCCAGTTGCCTTCCCCAGAGCCATCGCAAGGGTGGTCTTGCCCACGCCCGGGACGTCCTCTATCAGGACATGCCCCTGCGCCAGCAGAGCCGTGAGAATAAGCTGCACAGCCTCGCCCTTTCCCTTTATTACTTTGGATATCTCTCCGGACAGCTTCTGCATGAGCTGCTGATTTTCGTTTGTATAAGCCATTTATAGCTCCTTGATCTTTATTTGACCATTCTCTCCCCGCTTCCCGTATCAGAGCGCTAATACATCATCTGAAACGTTACGCTCATTGGAAGCAATGCCATGCGCGGAGTGTTTCCGCTGCACTACACCATACACCTGCAGTTTCAGGACGGGCTGCTTCTGCGCAGATATCGTAATTACAGCGGTAAGCGCTGATATTGCGCGTTTTTTTATCCGTACCTGTCCTAAAGTGTATCAAATTTATTATAGCACAGTTTTTATTCTAATTCAACTACTTTTCCCGGATTTTGTGTAAAAACTATATCATTTGTTTTCACTTGTTCCCCGGATCAGCCTTGCCATCGGGGTGGTGTAGAAATAATTCTCCCGGAACATCTCCTCCGGAGAGGCCTCGTTGAGTATTTCGCCGTTGAAGAGCATTCCGCACATATCGGCGCAGTCGGCGGCAAGCTCGGTATCGTGGGTAACAAGAAGCACCGCGCAGCCGTCCGCCGCGATATCCCGAAGCAGCCGCGACAGCTCCTGCTTGGAAGCCGCGTCCATGCCCTTGGTCGGCTCGTCCAGAAGCAGCAGCTCCGGTTTCCCAGACAGCAGCTTCGCCAGAGCCAGCCGCTGGCGCTCGCCGCCGGAAAGATCCAGCGGATCCCGCCCGGAAAGCTCCGCCAGCCCGAAACGCTCCAGGTATTCCGCCGGAGCCTCCTGACCTGCGGTATCCTGCGTGAACAGCATGCAGGGATTCTGCGGAAGGTACGCCGGAACAAGCCCGCGCCGCAGCTTTACCCTTCCGGAAGTCTGCCGGAGCATTCCGCAGATCACCTTGAGCAGCGTAGATTTACCGCTGCCGTTGCCGCCGATGACCGCGTATATCTCCCCCGGGAATATCCGCAGCGACGCTCCCCGCAGCACTTCCGGAGCGTTCCTGCCCCAGCCTGCGCACAGTTCCTTAACTGAAACAAGCGGCTCCCCGGAGGGCGCATACTGCTTCCCGGCTTTCTGCGCATGCTCCGTGAGATACTCACGGCAGACTGCGCTGCTTCTGCCCTCGCGGATGGATACCGGGGAAGCTCCCCTGCCGCCCGCCGCCCGGAATACCCGCTGCGAAGCGGTGAGCGCCTTCTCCATCGGGTGACCTGCGGGAAGGCTGTCAGCGAGAAGCGCCGGAGCGCAGTCCGCTATGATTCTTCCCCCGTCCATTATAACTGCCCTGTCGGATATCGGGAGAAGCTCTTCAAGGCGATGCTCGGCGGCTATGACGGTCACGCCGAAATCGCGGTTCAGCCTGCGCACGGCGTCGATGAAGTTCTGTGCGGCTATCGGGTCTAGCTGAGACGTCGGCTCGTCCAGAAGCAGCAGCTCCGGGTGGAGCACCGCCGCCGAAGCCAGGCAGAGGAGCTGCTTCTGACCGCCGGAAAGCGCGTCGGTCGGCTTGTCGAAAAGCTCCTCAAGTCCGAAGTACCCCGCCATTTCGCCGACCCTGCGGCGTATCTCGCTCCGCTCCATTCCCACGCTCTCGCAGGAAAACGCCAGTTCGTGCCACACCTTGTCGGTGACGGTCTGAGCCTCGGGATCCTGCATTACAAAGCCGATTTTCGCGGCGGCGTCCCGGTCCGGTTCGCTGGTCAGCTTTCTGCCGAGGAACCTCACGTCTCCGGAAAGCTCCCCGCGCGGAAAAAGCCCCGGCTTCATCAACCGAAGCAGCGTCGATTTCCCACAGCCGGAAAGTCCGCACAGCGTGACGAACTCCCCGGGCTTCACCGAAAGGCTGACCCCGCGCAGCGCCGCAGAGCCGTCAGGATAGCTGAATTTAAGGTCGTTTATCTGTATCATATCCACCATTCCGGGGTAAGCTCCCCGAGCGTCTTTACTTTGCCGGCGCTGTAGTCTATCATTATTTCTATGTTCCTGTAGTCCTCCGGCATAAGCTGAGTCATCAGCTCCCGGCAGGAGCCGCAGGGAGCGCCGCTGTTTCCGTCCGGCATTATCGCTATGACCTTGCTTATCCGGTGTTCGCCGTTGGTTATCATATTGAATATCGCGTTGCGCTCAGCGCAGATACCAAGCGTGCACGCCGTATCAACGCAGGCTCCGGTGTATATCTTCCCGGAATCCGAAAGCACAGCCGCGGCAACTCCCCCGGCCTCGACGTATTCTGATATCCGGCGGCCGCACTGGACTGCCCTTGCCGCGTTATAAAGTTCTTCCCATATCTTATCCATTGTTATTCACCTTTGAAGGATCGCCGTAATTATTCCGGACATTCCAGGCTATATTTCTGTATAATATCACTGCGGAGGGCAGCAGGCACAGCGCCACAAACGCGCAGTACATCGCGATATCTGCCGCTCCGCACGGAATATCCGAAAGCGCGGGATAAAAGTAGTATTCCCCGGCGCCGGCGACTCTGAGGGCAAGCGAAATTCCGGCGGCGGCAAGCACTGCCGCCATGGAAACCGCAGTGTATTCCGTGAATCGGTAAATAGAGAAGCTGGTGCGCGGAGAAGTCCCGTATCCCCGCGCTTTCATTGACAGCGCGGAATCCATCGCGCGTTCCGCAGAATATCCCACGGAGGCAGAAAATGCACGCAGCCGTCCGCGAATGCTCTGCACGTTCTGAACTGCGGCGAACTCCCGGGAGGTGCGGATAAACATCGGCAGGAACCGTATAGCGCAGGACAGCACCAGCCCGGCGGCAGGAAATATCCTGCCGAAGAGCCAGATGTACTTATCGCTTGTGACGAACCGCACAGCGCAGGCTCCCCACAGGCAGACCGCCGCCAGCATTCCCCCGACGAACGCCCCGTAGCAGAGCGCCTCCAGCGTGAACGCCCGGTCGCCGACGAAAAACAGCGCGGTCTCTCCATTGTGGACGAACAGGAAGTTCGCCAGCGCCCCGGTGACAGCGACCGCTCCGAACCAGCCCGCCCCCTTCAGACCGCCGGAAAGCGCCGCAAGCAGCACCGAACCGCCCAGCGAGATCAGTACAGTCACAGGTTCCCGGGCGAATGCGGTAAATCCGAGCACCGCCAGAAGGTACAAAAAGCACACCGCCGGGTGCATTTTTTCGAGCGTCCTCAAAGCTTTTTCTCCCGTCTGAGCCAGTTTATAAGTCCCTCGCAGCCCTCGCATACGTCGCGGTAGGTGGTCTCGAACTCGCCGGTGTACCATGGGTCGGCGATATCGCTCCCTGCCCTGCGGTCGGTGAAGTCGAGCAGGCGGCGTATCTTCCCGGAGTATTTCTCCCCGGCTATGCGGGTCATGCTGCGGATATTCGCGCCGTCCATGCCGACCAGCAGGTCGTATTCCTCCGCGTCGGAGCGGGTCATCTGCCGGGCGCGCTTGGCTGAGAAGTCTATCCCGAGCCTCCGCAGTATCGAGGCTGTGCCGTAATGTACGGGGTTTCCTATCTCCTCGGTGGAGGTCGCTGCGGACGCTGCGGTCACTCCGGTGATTCCGCGCTTTTTCAGCATGTCGAGAAATATGAATTCCGCCATCGGTGAACGGCATATGTTGCCGTGGCAGACGAATAATATTTTGTACATCGGGTAAATTCCTTTCAGAAGGCTTTGTATTGCGTTATTTTGCCGCATTTTGCGTATCGGCAGATTTTACGGATTTGCGGTTGATTTCACAGAAACCCGGCAAATCGGGGCAAATTGCGGACGTGTGTAGTAGTCAAATAGTAGTAAAAAACAGAGGTTTTACTACTAAGGATTTGGTGGGTGAAAAGCGGCGCTTTTCTTTTCGCGCTTTTTCTGAGTGGACATAATGCAAAAAAACAATACCACACTCCTAATAGATCACAACTTGAAACATCAAACGGTATATTTCGGAATGATAGGAAAAATGCTTCTTACCGGAAATATGTATTGTAAAAAAGCCATTATAATATGAACCGGCGTCTTGAAATAATCTCTTCATTATATAACCTCCTTATTGCATTTTATGGTTTATTACGAACTTATAATCCAATTCTAAAAAAGTCCATAAATGATATATCTCAATTATATCACATTTTTTCTAATATGTACATACCCCAAATTCAAACAACAAAATGCTCAAAATGTTTTCCTATCATTACGTATAAATCAATATTGCATCAGAAACTATTAGTGAAAACTTAGACTAATTTGTAATTTAGTATTGACAAATCGGAAAAATGAGTGTATAATATAAACAGCCACTAAAAAGGAGGATAAACATATGAAAGAAGCAGTGAATATTTCCGTAGATAATGACGTGCTTGAAAAATTCCGCATAGCGTTACAGCTAAACGGAGAAACCTTTGACGACGCGACAGAAACTCTCATGCGCCAGTATATTTCAAAAACGTTTGAGCAAATATCCCAAAGCTATAGTCCCAAAAGCAGCGCTAGAAACTATGAAGCCGGATACGCTGCGGGGACGTCAGCCGCTCGGGAATATTACGGAAAGGCGATAGGCCGAATTCCTGTCTGGGCAGTAAGGCCCAATCAATATAACCACAAGATAATCAGGGCTTTCTTTGCGGCGGAGGAATTAAACGGAGAAGCGACACTTCCCGTTATGGAGCAGCTATGCGGCGATGTAAACGACCCGTCCATGTATGTCCCGACATTCCGGAGCAATTACGCCCAGATGAAGCTTGACGGTCCCAAAACGCACGGAAAAGTGTTCGAGGACGATGGCGAAAGGGTGTGGATATGGAGTGAAGTTGAAGATACCCTTATGCAGTACAAGAATGAATTTTATAATGGTGAGGAACAGAAATGAGCTCGCTTAACTACGATAACATCACTATATATGACGCAATGCAGAACATCAAAAACGACAGGTATGTCATGCCAGCATTTCAGCGGCAATATGTCTGGAGCATGGAGCAGATAGAAAAGCTGTGGGATTCCATACTGCTGGATTATCCCATCTCATCATTCCTGTTATGGCACATTGACGACTCCAATTCAACTCCGGACACTTATTTCTGCAATTTTCTGAGAGAAGTGACCTTTGACAGCCGCAAGCAGTCCGACAGCCTGAACTACGAGCTGTCCTGCGTTGATTTCGATATCACTGATACAGCCGTCCTCGACGGTCAGCAAAGACTGACCTCTCTGTATATTTCCTTGTTCGGCGAAGCGCACATACGTCCGAAGCACGCAAGGAAGCAGTACAACGTCGGCATATTCACAAAGCTGCTTATAGAGCTAAACAAGAAAAAGCTCAGCTCTGACGAAGATGAGTATAACAGCAAAACATACGATATCCGTTTCAGCGAAAAGCTTGGAAAAATGAGCCCGACTCAGTTTGAGATCAAGCGTATACTGAATCCTGAATTCATGAATACGGCGACCAGAGCGGACGCGATAAAAAAAGCTATCCTGAATGTTCCGTCAGACAGCAAGGACTACGCAAGGGGTTTGCTGGAGAAGCTGTGCAGCAAGATTTACGAAGAAAAGCTGATCCATTATACCTATATCAGGGATATGAACCAGGAGGACGCTCTTGAAATGTTTGTGCGCTTCAACAGCGGCGGAAAGGCGCTCCGGAAATCGGATATAACAATGTCCATTCTTGAAGCGTACTGGCCGAGAGCCAAAACTGCATTTGGCTTTGCGCTGACGGGCGCTTATGAAAAATTTGGCTATGATTTTATTATCCGTACAGCGCTTATGCTTTACGGAGATGTCGTAAAATCCAACATCAATAAGAAGATTGCGGAGGAACTGAAAGATAACTGGAAAGAATTTGCTGCTGCATTAGCTGACCTTGAGCAGCTTCTCAGTGAAATGAAAATCGACGTCAGACATTTTTGCAGCAGCTGGAACGTCCTGCTTCCGATCATATACTGCATATATTATAATCCTGATTACAAAGCCTGTGCGGAAGGGATCAGGGCGTATCTGATACGAGCGGTGCTGTTCACCTATTTCCAGTCCGGAACGACCAGCAAATTGCAGCAGATGAAAAACAATATCAATGATTTCGACTGCGAGATCACGATAGATATGCTTGAACAAATGAATGAACTCAAGGTGACGGACGGCAGGATAGAGGATATACTCAATTCTGAAAAATCCAGCCGCATTGCCGGAGAAGCGCTGTATTACCTGAGCCTTGACTGGATAAATTCGTCTTTCAAATACGAAATGGACCATCTCCACCCATATAACAGGTTTGACGGAAGCAAGCCGGCGTCCGTGCCAGTCGAAGAATGGAGGGTATGGCGAAACGATCGGAACAGGCTTCCCAATCTTTCATTCCTTGCAGGCAGGTGCAATGCCAGCAAATCAGATATGCGGTTGGCGGACTACTATAACGATATGACGAGTTCGCAGAAAGACGAATTCCGGAAGCAGGCAATGATACCGGATGATGTATCGCTCGAATTCGAAAAGTTCGGAGAATTCTATTTGGCACGAAAGTCAGTTCTAAAAGAGAAGATTCGTGATTTATTGGGTAAGTGAATACCAAATCATCTTGTGGTTGGAAAAAGGATTTTGTAAATACGAATATCCCCAGAGAATGTTGCAATGCCCAAAGCAGACGAATGGGTCAACGCTAGGATAACGAAACAACGAATCTGAAAAAGTTCCGGTAAAGAACAATATGTTTATATAGTAACTTAACAAAAATGGTGGGACAAATCTTTGCCCCACCATTCGCATTTGTAACTTATCCCGTCACTCTGAACATCTCCTGCGTTTGCTCGCCTCCGAGTTTGTCTATTTCCTTACGTGCGTTCTCAATTTCGGCAATTCTGCCAAGCTCCTCCTGAGCGTCCTCAAGTCCGAGATGTGTATAAGTATTCAGCGTAACGCCGATATCGCTGTGTCCCATAAGGTACTGAAGTGTTTTTGGGTTCATGCCGGACTTGGCCATATTGCTGCAATAGGTGTGGCGGCAGACGTGCGGCGTTATGATCGGCATTTGCAGGCGGTAAATTTCGTTGTACCGCTTCACCATGTGCTTGAAGCGGTGTTCCCAGTGCATTGCCACAAGCGGCATTCCGTTGGTATCGTAATAAAGGAAACCAGTATATCCGTCAATTATTCGTTCCCGCTTAGGCGGTTCTCTGTCCTCGATTATCGTGCGAAAGCACTCTGCAACATCATTTGTCAGTGGGAGTTTCCTCGTGCCCGCCTTAGTTTTGGTGGATTCAATGCGATATGTACTATCCGAAGTCCGCTGAAGCTGATGACTGATATTAAGCACCTTGTTCTGCAAATCAATATCACTCAGCGTCAAACCGCAGAATTCCGAAATACGCAGTCCAGTGTGAAACAGAATGTACACTGCTTCATAATATTTGCAGTAGCAATTGTCGTCGTGCACAAATTTAAGAAACCGCCGCATATCCTCGCGGCTGATGGCTTCTCTTGTAACGCTGTCGTTGACCACGACACCTGCAAGCTGAAATCCGAACGGGTTCTTGTTCAGGATATCATCATCGACCGCCATCTGGAACGCAGGTCGCAGAATTCCCCTGACTGTTTTTACCGTGCTGTACCCTCTGCCGTCCTTCTGAAGTTTTATCAGAAACAGCTTAGCGTCCGAGGTTTTGATGTGCGAAATCTTTTTTGCGCCGAATTCCTCGTTTTTGAGAATATTCATAACGAAATTGTAGTTTGCCACCGTGCTGGGTCTGGAACCCGTTTTTGTGGAAAGATAACGCTCGGTGATCTCAACGACTGTGAGATTAAGTTTTTGTGGGTCAAGCTGCGATTCAATATCGCGCCCTATCTGCTTTTCAAGTTCGCGGAGTGATGGCGTAGCTTTCTTTCCTGCCGGAAGTTTATCCGTGGGTTCAAGCCGCCAGCTGTAAACGAATTTTGCTTTGTCGCCGACATAGTATTTGAATTGATACTTCCCATCAGCGCGGATCGATTCGCCGGCACGGAGCAGGCGGTGCTTTGAGTCGCGCCTTATTTTTCTTAGTGTTGCCATGCTTTTCTCCTCCTGAGTTCTGTGTGTTCATCAAGGTATTTTTCAAAAATCGTGCGGATAATAAGTCTGCGGCCGCCGTAAAACGCTATGAAATCAAGTTGTGTATCGCTTCTGATAAGAGCAAGGAACTTTCTGCTGCTCAAATCAAAAAGCAAAATGGTTTCATTGGGGTTAAGAAGGTCTTTTTCGCCCAGTTCGGTTTTCGCCATAAAATCTCACTCCCTTCATGACGTTTTCCGTTCAACGGTCATTACTATATATTACTCTTAATCGTAAAAATAGCAACTACTAACGGCAGAATAAATAAAATCAGATCGTAGAAGTATTGCAGAGAAACTCCTCAAATTTTGTGCGATTTATTAGGTATCTGTTTCCGCTGTAAACCGAGAACACTCCGAGGTTTTCCTCCGCCAGTCGCCTCATTTTCTTTACCCCGATGTTAAAATACTCTCCTGCTTCCTTTATTGTGAGCAAATACTTTTCTCCGGTTGTCATTTCTTTCATTGTAAATCCTCCATTCTGAACCACTACGCTGCTGTTCAAGTGACAGCAATACCGTAAGTGGTTCGCGTAAGTATGCTTTCAACTATAAAAGGACAGCTATTCAAGATTTCCGAACCAAAAATAAAAAAAATTTCCCGCCAAGGAAAAATCCTCAGCGGGTAACAAGAATAGATTTTTAATATAGAGATGATTCTGCAAGATTAAGCATACTAATCAAACAAATTGTCTAGCTTTGGATACAACGGCATTCCCTTTCCTTCGCGAACATCAATCTTGTTTTCTCTTTCGACTTTCTGTATCATAGTTTTTAGTGGGGATGTCTGTTTCTCAGTCATAGAACTCAAGATTTTCTTACCACTTTTGGTTTTAGCTTTTATGCGAATTGCTGCTGTAATAAGGACTTCGTCTTCACCTATCTCAGTTTGATATTCAAGATCATATCCCACACCATGCTGGCAGTAGCCACCGCCGGGTTTCATATTCTTATGAGGCTTCAATATAGTTGCATAATTAATCATTATTATCCAAGCATTCCTTTCCGGTTCTATCACGATAGAACCATACCATCCTTCTGTCGACCTCATAGTACTTGCAGTCAAAAAACTCACAGATTGCCTTTAATTCTGCTTCCGATGTAAGCTCAAGGTCTATGCACTTTTCGATTTCAGGTCTAATATAGTCACTATCACTTTGAAAGCTAACCATCTGGTCAAAACAACTGCTTGCGAACTGGTAAAGCGGCATTCCCAGTCTTTCAGCAAGTTCTGCTATCATACTACAAGTATCCATCGAAAAGCCAAATTCGTTCTGTATATCTATGAATTCATCTGGAATTTCAATAAATTCTTCTCGCAGCGCTTCCTTATTCAATATTATTTCCTCCATTTCCGATGCCGCCTCTGTCCGGGTAACGGTCAGATTTATCCTGTTGTCAGGCGCGGACTTATTTTCTTTTAGTACTTGTTTTGGTGTAAAATCTACTATATGACGGAAATCTCTGCTCATAGCAGACTCTGCACTATAGCCAAAATCAAGAGCAAGGTGATTTAATGGATATGTAGGGTTTTCCTTTATGTTCTTACAGATGAAGAAGATTTTTCTCATTTTTATATAGAGGAAAAGACTCTCATCTAAGACTGCATCAAAACAGTTCTTATAAAACTTTGAGTTAAACCCTGTCTGCTTACTTACTCCCAAAATTATCTCGTTGGGTTTCCATTCGATGTGCTCGTCAATATAGTCTAGAGCAATATTCAACATATTTCTGCCTGCCATATGCAAACCTCCTTTGTGTTTGTGATTTTATTATAACACACTAAAACCACTTTGTCTTAACATTTTCAGAGCACATTATGTCAATTTCTTGTTCCGAATGAAATTTAATGTCCACCAAGGAAATCAATCCAAGGTGGGCATTGTGCTGTGATTATATAGTTTTATCTGAGTAATTTATTAACACGCTTCTGCACCGCAGAATAATCATATCCTGTTGCAGTCAGTTTCTGCTTTCGTTCTGCACCATTACCCCAATCCCCACGGATAACCTCTTTGGCGAGCTGCTCAACGGTTTTCTTTACGGGGGTGGGGTTCACATATTCGCAAAAGCAAATATCCCCGTCAACTTCATACCCGTCAATCTTATCCAAACCCCACTGCCACATGGTCTGACCGTAGTTGTACTTTGACGGGTAGTCAGGGCTGTTAGTCCAGTGGGCAAGCCAGATGTCGTACCTGCCAACAATCCTGCTCTTGTCGTAATAGTTCTCCATGAAAGACGGATTTGCATAAACTCCGGGCTTGAATCCCGCCTGTCTTATCTTTTCACAGAAAGCAATCGCCATCTTTGTGCGTGTGTCCGTGCTCAGTCCGCTGATCTGCTTTTTCTCCTCCATGTCGAAGAATACGGGATATGTCGGGGACAGTTCCTTAATCACAGAAATACATTTCTTGGCTTCCGCCTCTGCCTGCTCAACGCTCATTGCATAGCTGTACCAGTAAAATCCGTAGTCAATGCCGTATTTCTTGCAGTCAGCCACGAACTTATCCATAGTAACATCTTTCTTTGTGGAAAAGCCTGAACGGATAATTGCGAACTTCACACCCGCCTGTTTCAGCGCAGGAAAGCTGATACCCTCCTGGCAGTAGCTTAAATCAACACCTTTAATTTTCATCATCGTCCTCCTTTTCACTTCTCTTATGCAACTGCTCCAGTACATCTTTCAGCTTCTTCGGAACGGGCAAACCCAGGTGCGCGGCGTTCTCAAGCAGCGAAATACCCTCGTTCGACAGGTAAAAGAAAATCACCGCAGTGCGCAGAACAGAGCCTGCACCAATAACCCGTGTGTCAAGAATATGCCCGCCGCCGACCAGAGCGAAGATAAGCATCTTTCTGCATATTCCCTTGAAACCAACTGCGCTTGACAGCTTCTTTTCCGAGATTGCGCACATCACTCCGGTTATGTAGTCGATCACCACAAAGGCAATAAGCGCATAAAGCAAACCATCGCTCCCTCCGAGAAACCAGCCGAGCCACCCGCCGACTGCCGTAAAAACAAGCTGAATTGTGTTCCAGAATTCTCTCATAATATAATAAACCCTCCAATCATTCGTCAACGATATCGTAAGTTATTTTCATAACCTGCCCGTCTAATTTGCGTACAGGTTCGGACAGGTTATTTATAGTGGTAAGGCACAGTTTGCAGATACCAAGCGCAAAGCCGAAAAAGTGCTGATTACTGCTTGAATACGGATAGTACGGCAGGATATACAGCGGCAGGCTAAGACCGTCCACTTTAAGAATATTTGCGTATGAATATACCAAACTGGGACCATATGTGGGCGCAGAAAATCTCATTCTGTACCAACTGTAATCATCGTCTCTTTTAATGATTTCAAGAGCGTGAAACGAATACTGAACGTTATAGCTGTCGCATACAAGCAGAGGAGTATTCGTCTTTTCATCAACATAAAAGCCCCAGAAACTGGCGGCGGTCATATTTGACAGACTGCCGTCACCGACATACTGAAGTATCTTTCCGGTGGATTTTCCGTCCTTTGTGAATACACGAAGCTGTCCGTAATTGTTTGTGGCGGCTGCTTCGTTGCCATTTATCAGAGGATTTTTTGTGATGACGAAATACTTATCGTCCCACTCAAACGCACTTAGCACATTGTCGTAATCACTATTAACACCGGTTCCGTAAAACCATCTGTAACTGCCCCCAACTCCCGAAGCATACACACAATTCAGACCCACACCGTAATTCTGCAAAGGAACATCGGTTTCAATTACCTTTTTTAAAACCTGCGCATAAGTGTTTAAGTCAAAAATGTAATGATGAATATGTCGGAGAGAGGTTGCAACAATGTGTATTTTGTCGCCGATTACATAAGGAAAAAAAGCAAGCCACTGAGGATTGCTTTCCCAGTTACTCTCCATCTTTTCGGTTTCTTCAGTAGGCAGGCTTTTCACATTATTTGTGTTGCAATCGTAATAATAGCTTCCATGATGATAGCTGTTATCGTACACCGAATTTGGAATACGCTCCGAAATAGGAAACAACTCAATTATTTTTTTCCAACCGACTATTCCGCAGAACGGCTTTTCCGTGCTGACGCTTATGGACATTGGGTCAAAGAGAATGACCTCATAAATGCCGCAGTCATGAATGTGTTTTCCTAACAGGCGAACGTTTCCGTTTGCTAATCTACCCATATAGAACCACTTGAATAAACCGCAGTTAAACTGCGAATCGGGAATGTGCCTGCCCACAATGGTGTGAAAAGCTTGTCTGAAAGTATCCACCGAACTGCTGTTGAGGTCAGTTCCTCCCGTTGAAAGATTCCAGTAAGTGTCGTGGTAGCCACAGGTGCCGCCGTCCTTGGTGGTAAGGCAGATACATCCTATTTCGCCGTTCGCACGGTCTGAAGCAAAGTCCCACACATGACGGTATCCCTTGCCATTCTCTATTCGTCCGCTTTCGTTTGCGTTGTAAGTGCCAATTGATTTATCCGTGCTTGTGTTTGAAATTCCGGCATGACCTATCTCCTCGTTCGTCCACGGGAGCATCATATTATTGCCGTCCTCGGGGATTTTGTCACGGCAGACGATAACCCCTCGAAACGCAGTATCGGCAATGTTTCCCACGAAATCACGCAGCATATTAAAGCTGCGGTCGTTGTCGGAATCCATGCCGATTTCGATGTAATCGGGCGGGTTCAGAATCGTGTCAACGGCATTGGTTATCATGTTTTCCTCATGGATTTCATGCACCGTTCTGCCGGACTTTTCGTCTATAATCTGAATTGTCGCTCTACCTTTAATCATTCCTGTTCCTCCTCATACGGTGTGTAAATAAACGATGTCTGGAAACTGCCGCAAGGCGCATTATTAAGCACATCGACAAGATTTCCGACCTCGCCGTCATACAATAACGTTATACTCTGCACGCTGTCTTTCATCACGGAACTTCCGAACGCAAGCCAAATCGTACTGCCGAAATCACCCACGCCAAAATCAGCGGAAATCGGCTGCAAGCGCACAGTTTCATTTTCGGTTGTGACTATCATGGTGAACGCAGAAACCGCTATTTCATCAGCTTTGACGGGATTGCGCAGTTCAAGATACAGCTTTCTGTTGGACACATTCACAACCGTAATTGGCGGCGGTGTGATTATCTTCGGACTCCATGCGTCAGGGAATATTGCCATAACAGTGGGCTCAAGAGTTTTCGCACCTCTCTTGCGCTTGATGAAAGCAGGCAATGGCTCGCCGAAAACAAACTTATGTGATTTGAGAATTTCAAACATCAGAGTATCCGATGTGCGAACAAGCGCTTTCCTGACTGTTCTCCGCATAGTGAAATGAACCTCGTCCTCACGTGCTTCAATGTAGCCGTCCCAGGGTGTATCTCCGGCAAGGTAAGCGCCCATTACATAGCCCCAAGTCTGCATTTTTGGGAATTTACCCTCTGCGCCGTCAGAAGAAATCACGCTCAGCGACATGGTGTTCTGACCGACTTCCGATGTGAACGGGTAGGTGTAGGTCTTAGTGTGTGAACCCTCGCTGAAATACTCCTCATAACGCATGACTTCGTTTTCATTCTTTTTCAGAATGAATGCGAGAGTTCCTGCGGCTGAAATCACAAATTTCACTGTCGAACAGAATGCCGCATAAGTCGCTTGAATTGCATTGTAAGTAATGCGGAACAGCCGCTGTGACTTCTCCGTAATCGCAATATCCACGCTGTTTGTGGCAGTTCTCAGCTCCGCTGTGGAGTCGCCCACGTCCTTGCGTATCTCGTTCGTTTTCTGCTCCATCTGATAGAGATTGTCCGAAATACTCGGTCTGTAATCTCCGACCTCGATGGAAATTTCACGACGGTTAAATGGGTTGAAACTCATGGCAATTATGCGTGTATTCACGTTGAGGTCAAATGGGTGGAACACAATATGCACGTTGTCGCCAACGGAAAAGTTGATGTTCTTGTAGAGCGTAAGTCCATAATTTGTAGTGCCGGAACGACTGTCGGTTTCCATTGTGAGGTCAGATACATTGCGCCCGTCCATAATGCCGATGTAGTCCTGCGAACCTCTGTGACTGCGAATATTTATTTCAGTTCCGTTGTACTCGATTTCGCCGCCGCACAGCGCTATAAGCTGCATTAAAGCAGCTCTGCGTGTGCATTCGCGGTTGATTTTCAGTTTGATGGGGACGGTCGGGTCACATATTCCTGCGGTCAGAGAAGTGCCTTGAAGCAAAGAAATAAGGCACTCGCTTGGAGCGCCCTCGAAATCAAATTCAGTCAGCTTGTATTCATCGTTGTTAAGTTCGTAGGACTTGTGTTCGCACTCCACGGTGCAAATTGCAATGCTATTTGAAAGGGATTTCGACACTTTCACCACATTAAAAAGGTAATTCAGCGCGTCGCTTTTCAGCTGTACCTCAAGCCCTGTGAAAATCTCCTTTGCCGCCGATGAAATAACGGAAAACTGAAAGGTGCATTCTCCGTTCAGACTGTCGGTGAGAGATGCAGAAATCACCCGTGTAAACACACCTCGGACATTGCCGTTTTCAGTCACGATTATCTCAACCATCACACCGCCCCCGCATTCCTCACCGTTACCTTGTTCTGATTCCACTGAATTCTTGAAATGACCTTTGTCAGCGGAACTCCGTCTATGCTCAGCGGAATTGTGATGTCAAATGCCTGCGGCTGTCCCATTCCGCCAAATCCCGAAACCGTGCCGTTCATATCCAAATCAAAATCGGACGGGATAGCGTTCTGCATACTCTTTGAAACGTCCTTCATCTCATCTCCGAAGCCCTCGCCAAGTCCCTCTGCCATAAAGCCGCCGAGATTGGCAAACAATTTAGACGGCGAATGTATTCCGAAGAAGTCCTTGATTCCGTCCACAATGCCGCCGAAAAAGCCGCTAATCTGATTCCAGAGCCACGCGCCTGCATCAGAAATGCCCTGCCACAGACCTTTCAGCAGGTTGCCGCCGACCTCCGCCATCTTGCCGAAGTAACTGCCGAATGCGTCAACAATTCCGGTTATGATTTGCGGAATTGCCTTGACTATCTCCACGATTATGGTCGGGAGATTTTCAATCAGCGCAATAAACAGCTGAACGCCTGCCGCAACAAGCTGCGGAATAGCTCTGATAACGGCGTCAATAACGCTTGAAATTATCTGCGGTATCGCCGCAACAATGGTCGTGATGATTGTCGGCAGGTTCTGCACAAGCGCAACAAGCAGCTTGATTCCTGCTTCGATGATGAGTGGAATTGCGGAAATCACCGCCTTGATTATTCCGTCAATTATCTGCGGAATTACCTCCACGATTGCCGCAATGATATCCGGCAGAGCCGTAACAAGCGCCGTCAACAGCTGTATTCCCGCTTCGATTATCTGCGGTATCGCGCCGATGAGGAAATCCACGATTCCCATGATTATCTGCGGCAGGGCTTCAATGAGAATCGGCAGTGAATCCAAAATGCCCTGAGCAAGCCCCGTTATAAGCTGTAAGGCTGCGTCTAAAATGAGTGGGAGATTGTCCACGAGAGTTTTCACAATCTCCACGACAACTGCGACTATCTGCGGAACAAGCTGCGGAATCGTGTCTGCAATGCCCTTGATGAGCGACAGCAGAATATCCGCTCCGGCTGACACGATTTGCGGCAGAAGTCCCACCAAAGCCGAGATTATTTCGGTCACGATTTTAGCGAGTGTCGGAGTGAGTTCCGAGAAAGCCGACAGAAGTCCGTCTGCCAGCGCCTTGATGATACCCGGAGCGCTTTCGAGGACTGCTCCCGCAATAGAGGTGATGAGTTCTGCAAACTGCGGAATCAACGTCCGGATAGTGTCGATAACAGAAGTAACGCCGCTTTTCAGTTCTTCCGCAGCTTGCTCGTTGCCTGCGAGGAGGTCGGCAAGTCCGTCCGTGATCTGCGTTATTCCCGGCAGGAGTTCTCCCACCATGCGATTTTTCAGACCGCCTGCGGTGTGCGACAGCCTGGTAAGGCTGTCCTCAAAAGCCGCGGACGCAGCTACGGCTTCGTTGCTCATAACCATGCCGTAATCTTCCGCTTCCTGCTTCAGACGTTCGGTTTCCTCCACGCTTGTGTTTAGGACAGCTGCCATATCCACGGCGGATTTTCCGAGGAGGTCGTTTGCGGCGGCGGTACGCTCTGCGCCTGCTTCCATGCCTTGCAGAGCCGTAATCACCATGCTCAGCTGTTCATCTTGTGATTTGCCGTTCAGTTCCTCGATGGAAAGCCCGACAGCGGACAGCTTTTCGGCTGCGGAATCAGAGCCGCCTGCCGCGTCAGTTATAACGGTGGACAGCTTTTTCATGCCCGTCTGGAGATTGTTTACATCAGCGCCGCAGCGCTCAAATACATAACCCCACTTCTGGTAGCTTTCGGCGCTTATACCGATTTTCTGCGAGGTTTTGTCGATTTGGTCGCCGGCAGAACCGACATCATTCGCCATGTCCCACAGCTTTTTTCCTGCGGCAACGCAGGCTGTTCCGACCGCTGCGGCGGCCGCCCCGAGAGCCGCGCCGATTTTCTTTGCGGTATCTCCGAACTTGCTCAGCTTTCCGTCAGCGTCCTCGCTTGTGTCGGCGGCCTTCTTGACGGAATTTGAAAAGTCCTTTGCTTCATCTCCGGCTTCGTCAAAGCCCTTGTCAGCCTTTTCAAGGGCGGTGTTGTTGGAATTCAGTTCACGCTCCATGCCGTTCAGAGCCGCCTGCGCGTTGTTCAGCTGAATCTGCCAGCTTTGAGTGCGGCGGTCGTTCTCGCCGAATGACTCTGCGGCATTGGCAAGGGCAGAGCGAAGTATTTCTATCTTCTGTTTCTGATGTTCGATTTCCTTGTTGAGGACTTGGTTTCTCGCCGTGAGCGCCTCGGCGGATTTGTCGTTCTTATCGAACTGCGAATCAACCAGTTTCATTTCAGAACCGAGGACTTTGAATGAATTGTTGATTTCGGCGAGGGATTTCTTGAATTCACGCTCGCCCTCAAGACCTATTTTCAGACCGAAATTTTCGGACATTCTGCGTCACCTCCTCGAAAATGGGCATAAAAAAAGAGCCTTGCGGCTCGGGGGATATATGAAAAAGGAGCAACCGTGGTGGCTACTCCCTACTTA
>ENA-UAYF01000253-UAYF01000253.1-human-gut-metagenome-genome-assembly--contig:-NODE-253-length-32182-cov-13.848912_pt1 | contig 32182 bp, 26 predicted proteins | sample MGYA00244017_ERZ654600 | MGnify/ENA primary metagenome ERZ654600 (study PRJEB26926, sample SAMN06164490) | human gut metagenome | biome: ENVO:00009003; feature: ENVO:2100002; material: ENVO:00002003... | reverse complement strand
GGGTATGAGAGCGAGAAAAAGAATGCGATACCCGCAGAAGCAAACAGGCGAGGGTATGAGAGTGCGAAGGAAACCATGATACCCCCAGAAGTCAGACAACAGCGGGTATGAAAGCGAGAAAGCCAATGTCATACCCCAGAAGCCGGGCAGCAGCGGGTATGAAAGCGAGAAAGCCAATGTCATACCACCAGGAGCCAGGCAGCAGCGGGTATGAGAGCGAGAAAAAGAATGCGATACCCGCAGAAGCAAACAGGCGAGGGTATGAGAGAGCGAAGGAAACCATGATACCCCCAGAAGTCAGACAACAGCAATTAAGAAAGTACAAGGAGGCGGCAGCATGGATGCATTATTAGAGATAGAAGATCTGAAAAAATATTATGGCAAGGAACCAAACCAGACAAAGGCACTGAACGGAATCACATTTCAGGTGATGCCGGGTGAGTTTTTGGGAATTATGGGAAGCAGCGGTTCCGGTAAGTCAACATTATTAAACTGTATCGCAACAGTGATCCAGCCGGATAGCGGCAAGATCCGGATGAAAGGTACAGAGATCCAGAGGTTGAAGGGCAAGAAGCTGGCAGGATACCGTGGCAAGGAGATCGGATACCTGTTCCAGAATTTTGAACTGCTGGATAATCTGACCGGACGTGAGAATATCATGGTTCCATTGTCGATTCATAACATATCAGAGGCAGAGGGTGGAAAACGTCTGGAGCAGTTAGCGGAATATCTGGAGATCACAGAGGTACTGGATAAGTTCCCATCGCAGATGTCAGGCGGTCAGAAACAGAGACTGGCAGCAGCCAGAGCATTGATCCTGAATCCGGGCATCATTCTGGCAGATGAACCGACCGGAGCACTTGATTCCAGAAATGCCAAAGCCTTAATGGAGAAATTAGCCGGTCTTAACCGGGATGAGAAGGCAACGGTTTTGATGGTAACACACGATTCCAATGCAGCAAGCTATTGCAAGCGTATCCTGTTCATTCAGGATGGCGTGATCTTCCATGAGTTAAGACGGGATCTGCTCGCAGAGACACAGCAGCAGTTCTATGAAAGAATCCTGCAGGTTATGGCACAGTTGGGAGGGGGCAGTGCAAATGTTCTTTAAACTGATCCGAAAAAACAGTAAACGAAGCAGAAAAGAAAACGGCTTGTTTTTCTCCTCGTTAGTAATATCCATCGTGGCATTCTATATTATCCTGTCACTTTCTTCACAGGATGTTATGGTATTCCTTAAGAAAATGGAGAGTGATGCGGTAGATCGTCTGTTCCAGATCATACCTGCATTTTTTGTAATGACACTTGTGATCTTATTTTTCCTGATCTACTATGCAAGCAAATTCCAACTGGAACGAAGAAGACACGAATTTGGCGTTTACCTGATGATGGGAATGCGGAGAAGCAAACTATTCGGGATGCTTCTTGCAGAAGATATAGGAAGCAGTCTGGCAGCACTTATAACAGGACTTCCGATCGCTGTTTTATTATCCGAACTGATCAGTCTGATTACAGCCAAATGTGTAGGACTTGGTATTGTCGGACATCAGGTAACATTTTCCATTCAGGCAATCATAATCACTGCTGTTGGATTTCTGGTGATCAAGCTGGTTGCATTCCTGATCTTAAGTGGGAAGATCGCGGGACAGGAGATCGGTGCATTATTAGTTGATACACCGGAGGGAACAAAGAAGCAGTTCCCGGCTGGGGTCTATGCAGTAAGTTTCGTTCTCGGTATTATCTGTCTGGCTGTGGCATACAGCATGGCGATCGGAGGAATATCATGGACGACACTTCGTAAGATGTCTGAGACAATATTGATCGGTTTTGTCGGTATGTTGCTCTTATTTTATGGCATGCGGTTTTTTATCGACCGTCTGGCAAGACACAGCCATGGGGGAGCTGCCCTTCGGGTATTTAACTTCCGTCAGGTGCAGGAAAATGTCATAAGAAAATCCAGTACCTTATCGATCAGTTCTATTCTGATCCTTGCAGCTCTCTGCTGTTTTGGAGCAGGAATCGTGATCGCATTTTCCTATGGAAATGAAAAGGGAAATATCCATATCATGGATTATACATTTGAAAATTACGAAGAAGATCAGAAACAGGGTGTGGAAAATGTAAAAAAACTTCTGACAGACAACGGACTGGAGCAGGATTTCTCCGATCTGTTTGAGGTGCGGGTCGGTCATCTTATTCCGGGTGCAAATGATGATTACGATGTATTTGATCTGTCATCAGTCATGAACAGGGTAGAACAACTGCCGGATTCAGAGGATAAAGATATTCTGCTTAACAATCTGGAATATGTGTCATATCCATATCTGATCTCTTTGAGTGGATATAATCATGTACTCGAACTTGCAGGAAAAGAACCGCTCACGCTGGCTGACGATGAGGCGGCAGTATTTAAGAGTCTGGAATTTACATCGGATAGTATGAATCAGAATATAAATGATATTCTGGCAGACCGCCCGGAGGTGGCATATCTGGATCATAAGATGTATCTGACCGGTAAGATACAGAACACACCGATTGTCACAGATCGGGCAATTACGTTATCCTTTGCCCTGATCGTGCCGGATGAAATATTTGACAAATATACATGGGACAGCACGATCTATCTGAATGGTGTGCTGGATCAGTCAAAGGTCAAGGGAGATAACCTGCTTCAGTCGATCATGCAGATGAATGATAAGCTTGCGCAGATCGATTTTGCATCGAAGAATATTACTTATGAAAGTTATCTGAAAAATATGGGACGACGGATGTTCTATATCGTAGCAGCAAGTTATATCACAATCTATCTGGCGATCATTTTCCTGATCATTGCAAATACCGTGATCGGGGTACAGTTCCTGATGGGACAGCAAAAATCCGGCCGCAGATATAAGACACTGATCCGGCTTGGAGCAACCTATGAACTGCTCTGCCGTTCCGCAAAGAAGCAGATCAACTGGTACTTTGGTATGCCGGTTGTCGTTGCAGGCATCAGCAGTATCTTCGGTGTGCGCGCCGTCCTTACACTGGTTTCCGGTATGATCTCAAATAGTATCCGAGATGCCATGCTGCTTGCTGCGGCTATGATTTTACTGCTCTGTGTGGTAGAATGCATCTATATGGCATTTGTAAAACGGTCAAGCAACCGGTATCTTCTTACCCTGATGGTACCGGAGCGAGAGGAATAGATTCAGAGCAGATGAAGATCAATGGCGATAGCGTGAAACCTTGACTGATAGATGAGGAGTAGATATGAAGCATATAGCAGTGATAGAAGATGAAGATATGATGCGGGAAGAACTGGAAGCCATATTGCAGAAGGCGGGCTATCGGACCAGCGGCATCACGGATTTTGAGAATGCGGCAGCAGCTATCCTTGCGGCATCCCCGGATCTGGTGCTGCTTGATCTGAATCTGCCGGGCATGGGTGGATTCCAGATCTGCCGGGAACTGAAGCAGAAAAGCTCTATACCGGTTCTGGTTCTGACATCGAGAGATCAGCTTCAGGATGAACTGCATGCCTTAGATCTGGGTGCAGATGAATTCCTGACGAAGCCTTGCAGAAAAGAACGTCTGCTTGCCAGAGTATCCAATGTGTTGAAACGGTACGAGGGAAGAAATAACCTTTTGGAAGGAAATGGATTCCTCCTTGACCGCCAGACCTATACGTTATACATTCATAACCAGTCTGTTATCCTGGCGCAGAATCAGGGCAAGATCCTTGAGATATTCTTAGAGCATGGATCGGATATCGTGACGAAAGAGGAACTCTGTATCGCCTTATGGGGAACGGCAGAATTCATCGATGAAAATGCCCTGCAGGTGAATCTTACGAGACTGAAAAAGACAATGGCAAATCTTGATATGCCACAGCAGATTCTTCCTGTGCGTGGCGTCGGATATCGTTTTGTCGGGCAGACGTTGGAGAGGTAGAGATGGAACATATATCCGTAAAGGAGATCGGACAGATCATAAAACAGAATAGATTCTGGCTGGGGATCATCGGACTGCTTGATCTGTTCAGTATCCTGCTGTTATGGCTGATCGATGCACAGGCATTTTATGTGATCGCAATATCGGTAATTCTGTTCAGCCTGCTGGTATTTGTAACGGCTGTTCTTTATCTGGCAAAGAAAGAGAGAAAACGGAAGCAAGCATTTGATGAATTCCTTGCAATGCCGGATTCCTATCATGAGGAACAACTGCTTCATGACGCGGAGGATCTGCAGGTGGAGATCAGAAGCTTCAGTCAGGTATTGCATGAGCAGATGGATCAATGCGCACAGACGAAGTTACAACTAAATGATTATGAGGAATATGTGGAAGCGTGGGCGCATGAGGTAAAGACGCCGCTTGCCCTGTTGACATTTATGCTGGACAATCACAGAGACGAGCTGTCAGAAGATGTGGTATGCAAGCTTGACCGGATCAACTGTCAGATGCAGAGATATATCGACCAGATGTTATACTATGCCCGTTTAAAGGGGGCAAGAAAAGATTACCGATTTGAGTCGGTCGATACGGAAACCTGTGTAAAAGAAGTGTTGGAGGATTTCGCACCACTGTTAGAAGAACAGAGGATACAGGTTCAGCTTGATATAAAAGAGAACACATTATTTACCGATAAACGTGGCTTTGCCTTTATGCTTGGACAGTTTATCAGTAATTCGATCAAATACAGCAAAGGAGAGAATAGAAAACTCTGGATCTCCTGTATCAGAAATCAGGAGAAGATCATTCTGTCTGTCCGGGATAATGGTGTGGGTATTAAAGCCTGCGATCTTCCGTATGTATTCGAGAAAGGCTTTACCGGAGATTCCGGTGACAGGCGGAAGAAAGCAACCGGTATGGGACTTTACCTTGCAAAAGAAATGGCGCATGATCTAAATGTGGAGCTGGATGTGTCCTCTGATGAAGCCACAGGCGGCTGTGAGATAAAAGTATATTTTCCGGTGGTAGAAGAATAAAAGTAAAGAAACCAAATGGGAATCCTGTAAGTTAGGATTCCCATTTGGTTTCTTTGCTTTTGCATTTATTTAAGATAATGTTCCTAACGGATTTTGTAATTGTTAATTATACTCCCGATCATATTCTGTTACTTCTTGTATGATTGTATTGCCTTCTTCATCGGTTTGTTCTTCTTCAATAACAACTGTATCATATACAATTTGTTGTTTGACAGCATCTTTATATACTAAATAAGTCGTGTATAAATGATATGTAGTTATTATTACGATTGCAACAATAATAAATGAAAGAGCAACTTTAATAACATGTGAAATATGTAATTCTTTTCGAATTGTATCAATGTCTTTTTCAGAAATATAATTGTTTACAAGTTCATGTGGGTCACCAAATTCAGTTACTAACGCCTCATAGGATATAGAAGGTCTGGTCTGAGCTAATTCTTCTATATCCTGGCGTAAATTGGTGATAAATCTCCGCTCCGCTTTGTGCATGGTAGGCAACAGATGGCGCACTTTGCGCATATACCTGTTAATTTCCCCTTTTTTCTTTGTGTTCATCTGTTTGTTCATCTCCATTAAATCTTAAAATGTCCTGAATTGCCTGATTGGTTTGGTAGTAATTATGTAACAAAAGATCTAATCGTGTTTTCCCACTATCCTCTAAGTGATAGTATATACGAATCATTCTTTTTCCCACTTGTTCCTTATGATCAGAGATATATCCGGCATCAATTAATTTGTATAATGCCGGGTATAATGAACCAATCGGAATATCAATGACGCCATTCGTTTCCTGTCTTATGATCTGTGTCAGCTCATATCCATAGTAATCCCGTAAGCTTAACAGATGTAAGACCATTAGTTCGACGGATCCACGTCGAAAGTTGCTTTTTCGATCCATTACAGCACCTCAAATTCAAGGTTTTAATATAACATATTTTATCTGTACTGCAAATATATAGAAAAACTAAAATGCTATTGACACATACAATTTGTTCTATTAATATATAGATGAAACAAAACTGTACAGGATATGAGGGGGGAGATGACGATTAACCTTCTCACTTTATAATTTATACAATCATGAGGAGAAGTTTATGAGATTAATAAGTAAAATTGGAAACAAAAAGAATGCTATTGCAATTGCAGCAATGCTTATGTTATCTGGAATAGGAATATCAGATTCAGTATCACATGCAGATAATAAGGACATAACAAAGAAAGATATTATTTCTAATAATGGAAAAATAGAGGAATATTCTATTGATACATTATCAAATGAAGAGAAGATGGTAATAGATGAAGCGGTTCAACAGGCTGAAGTGAGCGGAAGTTCCGCAGGCGAAATACTGAATTGTGTGGAAGATGACAAAATTGTATCTCTTGGTGTTGAAGAAATTTTAGATCAGTATTACAGTGAAGAAAATGTAGATCAGAAAAAAATCTCAGATTTTAAAAATACATTGAACATAGATATTAATAAACAGTTAGAGGCATATGAGAATGCATGGAATGAGCGCAATAATTCAGATGAAGTGGATTATATAGTGGGTGAAGAGCTGTTTATTTTTGATAAAGATACCACCAAAGAGGAAATGAATTCAGTGCTTAATACTGTTTCGGAAGATTATGAAATTATTGTGGACAATAATTTTGAAATAGATGAAACATTGAGCGAACAAAAGAAAAAACGTTTAAAGGCACTGAAAAATTATGAGGGAAATTTAGTTGTAAAAGCAAAACTTGATTTGGATCAGACGGTAAGTAGTGCAGCTAAAGAGTTGAATAATTATGCGTGTGTTATTGGAGCAGAGAAGAATTATAAGTGTTATGTAGAAGGTCTTACGAGTGAATTAAATGATACATATATTGGTAAACAATATTACCTTGATACATGTAATTTTCAGGATGCGTGGGATTCTGCTAAGGTTGGTTTAGATAATCAAGAGATATGGATTGCCGTTGTTGATTCAGGGTGTAATATGAGTCATTCGGATTTACAAGGAGGACTCGTAAAAAAATATGCGGTAGATATAACCAAAAAAGATACAAATGGTAAATATGTTAGACTTGATAATTTGCCAGAAAAACAACAGTATGATACAACTCATGGTACACAAGTTGCAGGGTTGATTATTGCAAAAGGGAATAATAAAAAAGGAATTGTAGGAGCTGCAAGGGGTTGGTATAATACAAGTTGTCAGGTGATGCCAATAAAAGTTTCTAGTGGATTGGAATCTAATGGTGATATATATAATGATGATGTTAGTCCTGTAATTAGCTACTCAGACCTTATAAAAGGTATTGATTACGCTATTAAATCAGGCGCAGAGGTTATTAATGTAAGTATCAGTGATAGTGGTAATGCAGATGCGTATGCAGAAGTTGTAAAAAAGGCAGAAAACGCAGGTGTTGTTGTTGTAGCTTGTGCTGGAAATGCTAATGTGTCATCAAAACAGTATCCAGCAGCAAACAAATATGTTGTTGCTGTAGGAGGAACACAAGGAAAGACTATAAATAAAAAATATAAAAAATCTAATTATGGTTCATGGGTAAATATTGTAGCACCAGCTACTGGAATAGTGTCAACAGAATCTGGTAATTCATATACTAAGGGAGGGGTTGAAGGAACTTCATATTCAACAGCACTTGTATCAGCAACAGTAGGTATGATGAGACATGTAAATGCTAATTTAACACCTAAAGAAATAAGAAGTTGTTTATATAGTAGTGCAACATCCATTACCAGTGATTATTTTCAATGTGGATTTTTGAATGCAGGATTTGCAGTTCAAAAAGCTAAATATATGGGATTTCGAAGTGGAGCACCGATGTTATATGAAATAAATGCGGTTGATGGTAAGAAAATACAGATACAATGGACACTTAAAAATGTATTTCAACCAGAACGAGTTCAGTTATATAGATCAGAAAGTTTAAATGGTACATATACAAAAATAGTAACTTTTAAAGGTGATAATATATATAGTAATTTTCATGAATACGTTGATTCAACAGCAACTGTTGGAAAAGAATATTATTATAAGATTAGATGTGTAATGAAATATGGGGATGGCTATAAATATACACCATATTCTGGGGCAATAAAGGTGAAAATAAAATAATATAAAGAAGGTAGTCAAATGAAAAATGTATTAAAAACTTTAACTGGTATCATGTTGGTTTTTGCCATGGTGGTAACAACAGGTATCAACAGCAATGCAGCGGGTATCAAAACGAATGATGGAGTACAGGCTGCGGAACAGACAACAGAAGCAGTATTGTGCGGAAATAATGTGCGTGGAGGTGTTACAACACATGCATGGGAATTATGGATGGGTACAAACACAAAGGTAAGTTTTGATAACCTGCATGCTGTATATGGTGTATCAAATAAGTTCCGGAAAGCAGACTGGAAAGTATCCGATAAGAAAATTGCCAAGGTTGTAAAAACGAAGAATGGTATGCAGATTAAAACAGGCAAGAAGGCAGGTTCTGTAGTTTTACAGGCAAAGTACAGAACAGCATCAGAAACGGTTGTTTATAAGCTGAAGATCAAGGTTGTGAAATCAACTTCTGCATACAAGGGAAAAGCTGTGAAAACAGAACTTGTTGAATTTGATCCGGAGTATATGGTAGTTACTTATGTATTGTACAATGGAACAAATAAAGAACGTACATTCAGCAATGAGAGAGAACTCAGAAAATATGAAAATGGCAAATGGAAGAAAGTAGATGCAAAGTCTATAACGATATCAAAGGGATATGTTCTTCCGGCACATAGCTGCAAGTATTGGACATTCAATCTGGCAGACCGGTATGATCTTTCAAAGTTAGAAAAAGGTCAGTATCGTCTGTATGTTGGATATAGCAACAAGTATGTATCATTCAAGATAAAATAAACAATACAGGGAAACGGTTTACTACCGCTTCCGATACTCTCCGGGTGTGACACCATATTTCTTCTTGAAGGTTCGATTAAAATAAGACAGGTTAAAGAAACCGCAGCTTTCTGCGATGGACAGGATGCTGTCATCGGTTGTGACAAGAAGCCTTGCTGCGATATTTAACCGGAAGTCACACAGATAGGTGGTAAAGGATACACCCATAGTATTCTTAAAAAATCGCATAAAATGGGATTCAGAGAATCCACAGTAAGAAGCAATGTCCGCAATGGATATTGCTTCTTTGTAGTTTCGATCGATATAAGATAAGATTGCTTTGGTACGATCCAGATTCTTTGCATGATTCTTCCGATCTGAGGTCTCTGCCTTTTGCTCTGCGTGTGCATACAGGGTATAGAAGAATTCAAAATAGCAGCTTTTCAGAGCAAGCCGGTATCCCTTTGGTGTCGATGCACAGAGGGCATCTACCCGGTTCAGGCACGAGGACAGGGAATTGTATAATGGATCGTCACGGTCATAGATACTCTTTATATTTAATTCACCGGAGAGCAGGGGCAGGAAGAATTCACTGTCTAAGGTATCATGATTTCTGGATCGGAACAGATCAACGGAGAAAATGATATTTTCATATTCCATCGAATAGGAGGCATACTGAGAGATGCCGTGGATCCTTCCCGGCAGTATCAGAATGATATCTCCTTCCTCTACATAGTGCGTAGTGAAATCCAGCGTTACATTTCCTTTTCCTTTTTTTATGTAAATGATCTCCATATATGGATGCCAGTGGAGTGGAACGGCATTGAAGTCGAGCGGTATCGAGCACAGATAAGTGTTGTAAGGGAAAAGTGGATCGGCGTGCGCCTTCGTTTCCATATAATTTTCATATTCAAGACTGTTCATATATGTACCTCCCTTTCCTAACTTTGAGGTATTCTATCCTTACCAAACAGGTGGACGCTTCCGCTCGTTTCGACCTGCAACGGTACTAAGATGCCGCTTGTGCGCCATCTAAGGACCGGCGGTCTCAAATGCCACCTGTTTGGTAAGATAGAATACCTCAAAGTTTTGAATGATAGAATAGTATCATAAAATGCTCTTATTATGCAAGAAATAGTATAAAAAGGATATTAGAATACAAATCAGAACAGACATTCCGGATATACGACCTTTACCTTACCTTTACCTTTATTAAATGCAGGCGAATGGATAGCTGTTCAATAGAAAATTTAATAAAGAGGTATCAGACATGAAGAAAGCGTTAGATCGTGGCGCAGGAATCCTCCTGCCAATCAGCAGCCTTCCATCCCCTTATGGAATCGGATCTCTGGGGAAAGAGGCATATGAATTTGTTGACAGGTTGAAGGAGGCGGGCCAGCGTTACTGGCAGGTGCTTCCGATCGGACCGACCAGCTTTGGTGATAGTCCGTATCAGTCATTTTCAGCATTTGCGGGTAATCCTTATTTTATCGATTTCGACATTCTGATTCATGAAGGTTTACTGACACAGGAGGAGGTAGATGCATACAGCTGGTACGATCAGCCGGATGACATCGATTACGCCCGCCTGTACAGACAAAGGTTTGAGGTATTGAGAAAAGCATATGGCAGATCAAAGCATGAGACATCAAAGCAGTATGCAGAATTTCTCACGGAAAATGAAAACTGGCTTCCGGATTACGCCCTTTATATGGCGGTCAAGGCAGACCATGAGAACAAAGAATGGTTAAGCTGGGAAGAACCGGTTTTAAAGAGAGAAGAAACAGCACTTCGTAAGTGCAGGGAACAGTTACACGACGAGATCGGATTCTATATGTTCCTTCAGTTCAAATTCGATGAGCAGTGGAAGACACTCAAATCTTACGCCAACCATCATGGTATCAGTCTGATCGGCGACATTCCAATCTATGTAGCACTGGACAGTGCAGATGTATGGGCAAATACAGAACAATTTCAGTTAGATCATGATCTACAGCCTGTGTGTGTAGCCGGTTGTCCACCGGATGCATTCTCCGATTACGGTCAGAAATGGGGCAATCCTTTATATGACTGGGATCGTATGGAACAGGATGGGTTCTCGTGGTGGAAGAACCGAATTCGTAAATCGGCCAGTCTCTATGATGTGATCCGTATCGATCATTTCATCGGGGTTGTGCGGTATTACAACATTCCGGCAGACGGAGAGCCAAAGAACGGATTCTATCTGGAAGGTCCGGGAAAGAAGCTTGTAGATGCGATCGACAGTGCCAGAGGAAATGCAAAGGTGATCGCAGAAGATCTGGGAGTCGTTGTGCCGGAGGTACAGAAGCTGGTGAAGAAATCCGGCTATCCGGGAATGAAGATTTTACAGTTTGGATTTGACGGAAATGCGGAGAATGAACATGCACCGCATAATCACGAAAAGAATTACGTTGTCTATATCGGGACACACGATAATGACACATTAAAAGGATATATCGAGAATGCATCAAAGGACAATCTTACATTTATGATGAAATATCTGGGAGCGGCAAATGAGCAGGAGATCCCGGAGAAGATGATGCAGGTATTATATATGAGCCCTGCCGATACAGTTATCGTTCAGATGCAGGATCTGCTTGGAAAGGATAACGAAGCACGGATGAATCTTCCGTCTACGATCGGTACAAACTGGCGCTGGCGGATGAAGAAAGATGAATTTACAGACGAGATCAGAGACAGATTAAGGGAATTAACAAGAGTATATGGAAGAAATGCTGTGAAGCAGTATTTTTGTAAGGAGGATATAATGTTAACAGAGATTTGTAAGAAAAAATATAATAAAACGATCAAGGAATGCAGCAATGAGGAGATCTATTTTGCGCTGCTTGATATGACAAAAGAATTAGCAGAGGACAAGGTTACAGAGGATGGCAAGAAAAAGGTTTACTATATATCAGCAGAGTTCCTGATCGGTAAGTTGTTATCCAACAACCTGATCAATCTTGGAATCTTTGATGAAGTAAAACAGGTGCTGGCAGAAAACGGCAAGAGCATCTATGATATCGAAGAAGTAGAGCCGGAACCATCTCTTGGAAATGGCGGACTTGGACGACTGGCAGCCTGCTTCCTTGATTCGATGGCAACACTCGGACTTCCGGGAGATGGTATCGGGTTAAATTACCATATGGGTCTGTTCAAGCAGGTATTTGAGAATAACTACCAGAAAGAGACTGCAAATCCATGGATCGAGGCAGACAGTTGGCTGACAAAGACCGATGTAAGCAACACGATCCGGTTTGGAAACTGTACCGTACAGTCCAGAATGTATGACATCGATGTGACAGGATATGAGAACCGCACAAATAAGCTGCATTTATTTGATATCGAGAGCGTGGATGAGAGCATCATGGAGCCGGATGGCATAAACTTCGATAAGACAGATATCAAGAAGAACCTGACACTCTGTCTCTACCCGGATGACAGTGACGAAGCCGGCAACTTACTTCGTATCTATCAGCAGTATTTCATGGTTGCAAATGGTGCAAAGCTGATCCTTGCAGAGGCAAAGGAGAAAGGTTCAAATCTTCATGATCTTGCAGATTATGCAGCCATTCAGATCAATGATACACATCCGTCTATGGTGATCCCTGAGTTGATCCGTCTGTTGATGGAAGAGGGTATCTCCTTTGATGAAGCAACAGAGATCGTAACCGATGTATGTGCTTACACCAATCATACGATCCTTGCAGAAGCATTGGAGAAATGGCCGATTGCTTATCTGGAGAAGGTCGTTCCACAGCTTATGCCTGTGATCCGTATGCTGGATAAAAAGGTCAGAAACCGTTATAAGGATGAGCGTGTTTATATCATAGATGGAGATTCCCGTGTGCATATGGCACATATCGATATGCATTACAGCCACAGTGTAAATGGTGTTGCTTATCTTCATACCGAGATCCTGAAGAATTCAGAGCTACACCCATTTTATGAGATCTATCCTGAGAAATTCAACAATAAGACAAACGGTATCACATTCAGAAGATGGTTGTTACACTGCAATGAAAAGCTGTCAGCCTACATCACAGAGCTGATCGGACCGGATTACAAGAAGGATGCCGATAAGTTACAGGAGCTGGCTTCTTACTACAAGGATAAGAACGTATTAGAAGAGATCCTTGCGATCAAGCAGAGCAATAAGGCAGTCTTAAAGGACTACCTGAAAGAGACACAGGGAATCGAGATCAACGAGAATTCGATCTTTGATATCCAGGTCAAGAGACTGCATGAATACAAGCGTCAGCAGATGAATGCCCTCTGGGTGATCTACAAATATTTTGAGATTAAGAAAGGACATCTGCCTGAGACTCCGATCACAGTTATATTTGGAGCAAAGGCTGCACCTGCTTATACGATCGCAAAGGACATCATTCATCTGATCCTCTGTCTGCAGGAGCTGATCGACAATGATCCTGCGGTAAGTCCGTACTTGAAAGTTGTCATGATCGAGAATTATAATGTATCAAAAGCAGCAAAGATCATTCCGGCATGCGATATCTCAGAGCAGATCTCACTGGCATCCAAGGAAGCATCCGGAACAGGAAATATGAAGTTCATGTTAAACGGTGCGGTTACTCTTGGAACCCGTGACGGTGCAAATGTAGAGATCGGAGAACTGGTGGGCGAGGATAATATTTATTTCTTTGGTGAATCCAGTGAAGAAGTGATCGAGCACTATGCAAAGGCAGACTATGTGGCAAGAGAGTATTATGAGAAGCCGGAGATTAAGAAGCTGGTAGACTTTATCGTGAGTGATGAGCTGCTTGCGATCGGTCAGAAGGAATCACTTGCCAGACTTCATAACGAGCTGATCGTAAAAGATTGGTTTATGACACTTCTTGATGTCTGTGATTACATTCAGACAAAGGAACAGGTGCTTGCCGATTATGAAGATCGTATGGGCTGGGCTGAGAAGACTCTGGTAAATATCAGCAAGGCAGGCTTCTTCTCCTCCGATCGTACGATCGCAGAATATAATAAAGATATCTGGAAGCTGTAAAATGTGTTAAAATAAGATATATATTTCCACCATAGAAAGGCGTTGATAGATATGTACAAGATATTGATCGTAGATGATGAGAAGATAGAAAGAAACGGTATTCGGTTTCTTTTAAAAAAACTGAATCTGGAATTTGAGATTGCAGAGGCGGTAAATGGTGTGGATGCACTGGAGAAGCTGGAGAAAGAAGATTTTGATATCCTGCTTACAGATGTAAAGATGCCTTTCATGGATGGAATCCAACTGATCGATCATGTTGTGAAGGAAAAGAAAAAGCTGCGCACAGTCATATTCAGCGGATGCAATGAATTCGACTATGCAAAGAAAGCGATCCGGCTGGGAGTTGTTGATTATATCTTAAAACCGGTCGATCCAAATGAATTCAAGAATACCCTGAATAAGGTCGTAAATGAATTGGAAGAGGCAAAGGCTTCGGATGAGCTGAAGAATAAGAGCATGGAATTCTTATATGAGCATGCGCTCTATATGCTGTTGAACGGAACGGATGTTACGAAACTCAGACAGGAATACAGCGGATTATCGCTTGATCTAGGTAAATTCAAGAATATGCTTTTGATGGAATTCAATCATGATTTCTTCGGCAGACGTGGGGTGGATTTCAAAGAGAATGAGAACTTAAAGTCAATTGGAATCCTGCAATATCTGAACCTGAACCAGCAGCAGGAGATCTTATTCTTAGGGGATGAGATGAATATTCTCCGTAAGGCAAATGAGATCGTAAAGATCATCAAAGCCGATTATGATGCTGACTGTTACATAGCGATATCCTCTGATATCGGGGATCTGTCCGAAGTGGCAGATAAGATGGAAGAGCTCGAAGTGCTGATGGAGAACAAATTCTACCATCCGGAGATCCATGTATTTTATCCGAACATGGAGGGCGAGACTCCGGGTATTATCCAGTTCGATGATGATACCTTTATGAAGCAGATGAAACAGGATATCAAGATGAAGGATGTGGAAGCACTCCGGGAGCATTTCCAGAGATTCTGTGAGAAGTACAGACATAAGACAGAGTACTCCCAAATCTATATCAAGTTCCTGTTCTCGAATCTGATGAAGGATATCTACGGAAGCATCGATGAGACTGACGAAGCAGAGCTAAATAAAGACATTGAGAAATTATATATGGCGACAGATTTTCAGGTGTTAACGGAGCTTGTCGAAGAAGCAATCCGGAGACTGGAAACCTGTTTTGCAGGAAAGACACAGATGGCGCATCGGGAAGTAGAACTGGTGAAGCAGTATATTTACCGGAACTATGGAAGCGAGCTTGGAATCGATATGCTGGCGGATATGGTACATCTCGCACCGAGCTATCTAAGTACGGTATTTAAGAAAGAGACCGGACAGAATCTAAGCAAATTCATCAAGGCATACCGGATGGAACAGGCAAAGGATATGTTAGAGAACAGCATGACGAAGATCGTAGATATCAGTGTGGCGTGCGGATATCCGAATGTGTCTTACTTCTGTTCCAGCTTCCGTGAGTTCTTTGGCGTGAGTCCGCAGAAATTCAGAGAGAGCGGAGGACAGGCGGATGCATAAAGAACGAATAGATAAAAGGATAAAAAGAGGGTTCCAGAATCTGCGATTATCCGGCAAGCTGTTGGTCATTTATATACTTGCCGGGTTTCTTCCGATCATGATCACGCTGACGATCACCTACCATGAGATGAAGAAGATCCTGTGGGATCGTGAGACGATGATCCTGGAATCGTATCTGACACAGACGACAGATGCGCTTGATAATGAGTTAGAGATTTATAACAATCTTTCTAATTATATATCCTATAATCAGTCGATCGCGAAGATCTTAAGCTCAGATCAGAGTACATATCAGAATTATGAGCAGGTGGCAAGTGTTATAGATCCCCTGCTTTCTTCTATTATGTATTTTCATGATGATGTAAAGCAGGTAACGATCTACACGGATGCCTGTCAGGTGAAGCACGGCAGTACGATCGCCCCCATTACCACGATTGAAAATGAAGAGACGAACTATGGAATAGTTGACGATAACCAGATCCACTGGATCGTGAATGCGAAGGATAAGACTGCGTATTCGTTAAACCGCATGGCCATGCTGGAGCAGAAAAAGGCGAAGGGTCTGCTCTATGTAGGGGTGGATTATGACAGCGTATTCCAGCCGTTTAATAACGAAACGGTATTTGATAATTATGGCGTTGTGATAGAGGATGCAGAAGGTAACTGCATCTTTAAAAAGAGTGTATTTACAGAAGAAAAACAGCCGTATGAATTATCAGAGGAACAGTTCTTTGCAACAGTAGGGCAGAAGGATTCCGGTTATCAGTTTATTAAGCGGGAGTCGAAGGCATCCGGCTGGAAGATCTGGATCTATAAGCCGGATCGACTGATCATTTCTTCGATTCAGCCAATCTTAATAATTGCTGCAGCAGCAATCCTGGTCAGTCTGATCGCAGCAGTCGCATGTATCCGTATAATTTCCGAGTTCATAACGAAACGTATCAGTAAGCTTCAGAAGAAAATGCGCAATCTGGAAACCGGGAATCTTGGTATGGAGATTGAGAATGACAGCACGGATGAGATCGGTGATCTGATCAATGGTTATAACAGTATGACGAAGCGTCTGGATGCAACGATCAATGAAGTATACCGAAGCAAGATCAAAGAAAAGGAATATGAGATGCGGGCGTTGCAGGCGCAGATCAATCCGCATTTCCTGTATAATTCCCTGTCTATCATTAACTGGAAAGCATTAGAGGCAGACCAGGAGGATATCAGTCGTATCACGTTGTCGTTGTCCACCTTTTACCGGACAGCGTTAAATAAGGGAAAGAATATCCTGCTTGTCCGGGATGAGATCGCGAACATCAAAGCATATCTGGATATCCAGCTTACGATGCACGATGACAGTTTCGATGTTATCTATGATATCGATGATTCCATTTTAAAATATGAAACACTGAACCTGATCTTACAGCCGATCCTCGAGAATGCGATCCATCATGGCATAGATCTGAAACAGGATGGCAGAGGAGAGATCCGCATCAGTGGAAAAGAGGACGATAAAGATATTCGGTTTGCGGTATCCGATAATGGTGTCGGTATGACCCAAGAACAGGCGGAGCTGATACTGACTGCCGATTCGAAGGGCTATGGTGTGCGAAATGTCAATGAACGTATCAAACTGTATTATGGCGCGGAATATGCGGTTTGTATCGACAGTGAAGTTGGCAGGGGAACGACTGTCACGATCCATTTTCCAAAAGAACTGCATGCAGAAATCAAACATTCATAAAAAACCAACATGTTTCTGAAATTATTGATATATACGGTGAAACGGTTCCTTTTTATAATAATGTCATAAGGTAAAGGTACTGCAAAAGTATTAAAAAACAAACAAAAAAACATGACTTATTTAAAGGAGGAACGGTTATGAAGTTTAGAAAGTATGCAGCAATTGCACTGGCAGGAGCTATGTGCATGTCATTACTCGCAGGATGTGGAGATAAGAAGGATGATACATCTAAGGATTCCACAACAGCATCAAATGCAGAGGCAACATCAGGAGAGAGTACTGATACATCTGCAGAAGAGGAAAACATTAAAGCAACAATTACAGTATGGGGACCTGCCGAGGATCAGTCACCGGATTATGGTGAATGGCTTCAGGGAAGATGTGAAGCATTTAATAAGGAACATCCAAATTGGGATCTTTCATTTGAATATGGTACATGCAGCGAGGCAGATGCAGGAAAGACCGTAACACAGGATGTATCCGCATCAGCAGATGTATATATGTTCGCAAACGACCAGTTACAGACACTGATCGATGCAAACGCAATCTCGGAGTTAGGCGGAAGCACAGCAGACTATGTAAAGTCAACAAACTCACAGGCAGTTGTGGATTCTATCACAGTAGATGGAGGAATCTATGGTGTTCCGTTTACAACAAATACATGGTTTTTATACTATAACAAGAAAGTATATTCAGACAGCGATGTAAAGAGCCTTGATACAATGCTTGAAAAAGGAAAAGTTGCTTTTCCTCTTACAAACAGCTGGTATGATGCAGCATTCTATCTTGCAAACGGATGTACATTATTCGGTGATGGTACAGATAATGACGCAGGAATCAACTTTGGCGGAGATAATGGAAAGGCTGTTACAGATTACCTTGTAGATCTTGTAGCAAATAAGAATTTTGTAAATGATGAATCCGGTGTCGGTATTTCCGGTATGACAGATGGATCTATCGCAGCTATGTTTTCCGGTTCATGGGATTATAAGGCATTACATGATGCACTTGGTGATGATCTTGGAATCGCAGCTATGCCTACAGCCAAGATCGGCGGATCTGACAAGCAGTTACTTTCATTTGCCGGTTCAAAGGCAATCGGTGTAAATCCAAACTGTGAATATCCACAGGTAGCAGTAGCACTTGCCCTGTACCTTGGTAACGAAGAATCACAGCAGTCACATTATGAAGCAAGAAGCATTGTTCCTTGTAACACAAATCTTTTAGAGAGTGATACGGTAAAGAATGATGCATTAGTAACAGCTCAGAACGATACCTTTAACAATACATCTATGATCCAGCCATTTGTACCTAAGATGAGTAACTTCTGGACACCGGCAGAGAATTTTGGTAAGGCACTCTTAAACGGTGAAGTTACACATGATAATGCTGCTGAGCAGACAGAAGCATTCAATACATCATTGAACACAGATGTAGCAGAGTAAAAATAAACAGTTCATAAGATAGAGTGTTCCATTTCCACAGGGGTGGTGGAACACTTTATTTTATGAAAGAGACGTAAAAACGCAACATTTACTTTGAGACGGAGGTGTCAGGATGGCTGAAGCGACAGTAAGCAAAAAGAAAAAAATAAGACGAAGTGATTATCAATATACTGTTTTCAAGGCCATGAGAAATGGTGACTGGATCACCAGATTATCGTTCCTGATCATGGGATTCGGAAACATTGTCAGAAAACAGTTTGTAAAAGGTTTATCATTTCTGGTACTTGAAAGCATATTTATTTATTTCATGATAAAAAACGGTGCATCCCTTCTGACCGATTTCTTCCATCTGGGAGGAGCAGAACAGGAGAAGGTGTGGAATGATGCAAAAGGCATATTTGAATATACACAGGGTGATAATTCCCTTTTGATGTTATTATATGGAGTAGCCACGGTATTTATCATATTTGCATTTGTATGCCTCTGGGTAGTCAGTGTCGAGAGCGCATATCGTGCACAGTGCCTGCATGATGCAGGGAAGAAAGTTCCGGGATTTACAGATGATATTAAGAGTTTATTTGATAAAAACCTTCATATGTTTCTGCTTCCACTTCCGGTACTCGGGATTGTTGTCTTTACGATCTTGCCGCTCGTATTCATGATCTGTATGGCATTTACAAATTACAGTAAGCTGGATTCCCATACGGTATTGTTTAACTGGGTAGGACTGAAAAACTTTGCCAAGATTTTGAATTTTAATGACGCAGTCGGAAGTACATTCTGGTCCGTTCTCGGATGGACGCTGGTATGGGCGGTTGCTGCGACATTTACCAACTATATCTTCGGTATGATCCTTGCAATGGTCATCAATCGAAAGGGAACAAGATGTAAGAGTGTGTGGAGGTCGATCTTCATGTTATCCGCAGCCGTTCCACAGTTTGTATCCCTGCTTTTGATGCGTACGATCTTCAGTCAGAATGGTATCGTAAATACCTTATTACTGAATCATCATATCATCGACAATGCAATTCCGTTCTGGAGCAATGCAACCATTGCCCGTATCATGGTTATCGTGATCAATATCTGGATCGGTATTCCGTTTACCATTATGCAGGTGACCGGTATCTTACAAAGTATACCGGAAGATATCTATGAGGCCGCAAAAGTGGATGGAGCCGGACCGGTGAAGATCTTCTTTAAGATCACACTTCCATATATGTTATTTGTAACAGCTCCGTATCTGATCACGACCTTTGCAGGTAATATTAATAACTTTAATGTAATCTATCTTCTGTCAAACGGAGCACCGATTCCGGTTGGAAAGACAGCAGGAAAGACCGATCTTCTGGTTACCTGGCTCTACAAGCTGACAGTTGATAATCAGTATTATAATCTGGGTGCGGTTATCGGTATCATGACATTTATCGTTCTTGCGATCGTATCTCTGATCACCTATCATAATACAACATCTTATAAAGACGAGGAGGGATTCCAGTAATGACTAAAACAGGTAAGAAAATAAATGGAAAACAGAAGCTTACACCATCGGATATCGTTGTTCATATTATACTGGTAATTCTTTCCGTGATCTGGGTGATCCCGATTCTGTGGATCGTTCTGATCAGCTTCCGTGGAGAAAAAGGACAGTATGTTTCTACATTGCTGCCAAAGGCGTATACTCTTGGCAATTACACAAAGTTATTTACAGATACCGGTATCCTGAATTTTCCGAAGATGTTCATGAATACTTTGATTATTGCGATCTTCTCCTGTATAATATCTACAGTATTTGTATTGGCGATGTCATACTGTATGTCGAGAATGCGTTTCCGACTGAGACGCCCATTTATGAATGTAGCATTGATCCTTGGTATGTTCCCGGGATTCATGGCTATGATCGCAGTTTATTATATCTTAAAGGCGATCGGACTGTCAGAAGGATCCTTGATCCGTGTTGCACTTATCCTGGTTTATTCCGGTGGTGCAGGCTTACAGTTCTATATTGCAAAAGGCTTCTTTGATACGATTCCGAAGTCGATCGAGGAAGCAGCTTATCTGGACGGAGCAACCAGATGGCAGTCGTTTACTAAGATCATTATTCCGTTAAGCCGTCCGATCATTGTATATACGGTTCTGAATTCCTTTCTTGCTCCTTGGATTGATTTCGTATTTGCAAAGGTTATCTGCCGTGCAAATAAGGATTACTATACCGTATCTATCGGACTTTGGAATATGTTAGAGAAAGAATATGTGTATCCGTGGTTCAATTCCTTTGCAGCCGGTGCGGTGCTGATCTCCATTCCGATCATCATTCTGTTCATGTTTATGCAGAAGTGTTATCGTGAGAGCTTCTCCGGTGGTGTAAAAGGTTAAGGGATCATATGATTATTTGCTTATAGTTTGGTTGAAACAGAGGAATGTATATGATTACAGGTTCGTATTTAAAAAAGATTATTTTATGTGTGCTGATTATAAATTTATTGATCTTATGTGGATGCGGTGATTCCGGGGCTACCCCCTCCACCCGGGAGAATGCAGAGACAAAAGAAGAATATGAAGCTGCGTTATATACAGCCCGCACGACACCTTACGGAAAATATCCGGAACAGCTTACCTACACACTGGGTAAGCTGTCCGGAGCAAATAATTCCAATCTTCCGGATGGCGAAACGTATGAAAATAATGCTTATACAAGGCTGTTGAATGAAAGGCTAAATGTTCAAAATCAGGATGTGTTTGAGGCTATGGATGAGCAATATACGGATAATGTGACCATGGTGATCGCACAGAATGATCTGCCGGATGTGATGATCGTGGAGGATCTGGATGAGCTTCAGTATCTGGTGGATAATGATATGATCGCAGATCTGACAGACAGCTACAATAACTGTATGAGCGATACGATCAAGAACATATATGGAAGCTATGGTCGGGATATCCTTGATGTTGTAACCTTTGACGGGAAGATCATGGCGATACCGGAAACGAATATCTCAGACGGACCGAATCTGATCTGGCTTCGTAAGGATTGGATGGATGCACTTGGGCTGTCCGCACCGAGAACACTCTCGGATGTAGAAGAGATCATAAGACAATTTAAAGAAAAAGATCCCGGACATAACGGGACAGGAAATACCGTAGGGCTTGTATGTGATACCAGTCTCTGCGGCGGTTGTGGTTATAGCAGCGAATATACATTAGATATTATATTTGCTGCATATGGTGCATTTCCGAAACAGTGGATTTATGATGAGGACGGCAATGTTGTCTATGGTTCGGTTCAGCCGGAGGCGAAAGAGGCACTTGCCCATATCCATGAGTTGTATAAAGAGGGAATTCTGGATCAGGATTTTCTGATGCGGACGAGCAGTAACCTGATCGAGCTGATCGTGGATGGCCAATGCGGTTCTTTCTTTGGTCCCTGGTGGGCACCGAATAACCCGCTGATGCAGGCAGTGGAACAGAATAAAGATGCCGAGTGGCAGCCTTATCTGATCGCAACAGAGGAATCCGGACTTACCAGTTATCACACACAGAATCCTTCCGGTAAGTATATTGTAGTGCGTAAGGGTTATGAATATCCGGAGATTGCATGTAAGATTGTTAGTGTATTATTTGACTATTTGCGGTATAATGACAGAGACAATCAGGAGATTGTCGATTATTATAAAGAAAATGTAGACCCTACCGCCAGACCGTTTGCGATCAATGTAGATTACAACAATGCTTTACAGATCTGCTATGGAGAACTGAATCATGTATTTGCGGGGGACAAATCCGCAGATGATCTGAATGTACTGGAATATTCTTATTATGAGGCATGCGAATCCTATCTGAAGGATGCGGAGAATGCCAGTGCGGAAGATTGGGCGGCGTACACTTCCCGTATCACAGCCTGTAAGATCTTAAACGATGGAAGGACGAACAAGGTAGAGTCGTTATATTTCGGAGAAACGGAAACGATGGTCACAGACTGGTGGAGCCTTGAGAATCTGGAAAGTGACACCTATCTGAAGATTGTAACCGGTGAGAGCTCACTCGATGAATTTGACCGTTTTGTCGAGAACTGGTATCAGAATGGCGGTGAAACGATCACAAAAGAGGTACGGGCTGAGATAGAATAAGAAGTTTCCAATATTTTTCTACGGAGGCACATTAAGATGACAGAAAGAGAAAAAATGATAGCAGGATCCGTTTATGATCCATCTGATGATGAATTAATACGATTAAGACAGAATGCGCATCGGTTGAGTAAAGAGTATAATGACTGCTTTGAGACGGATGAGAAACGCGAGAAGATTCTGGCAGAGCTGATTCCGAATAAGGGTAAGAATGTATATCTTCAGGGACCGGTTCAGTTCGATTACGGCTGTTTTACCGAGATAGGCGAGAACAGTTATGCGAACTTTAATTTTACCTGTCTGGACTGTGCACCTGTTAAGATCGGCTGCAATGTATTTATGGGACCGAATGTTTCTCTGCTGACACCGATGCATCCGTTTCGTTTTCAGGAGCGTAACCAGTATAAGAGGGAAGACGGCGTGTATACAGACCGGGAATATGCGAAGCCGATCACGATCGGAGATAACTGTTGGCTGGCAGGAAATGTAACAGTATGTGGCGGTGTAACGATCGGCAGCGGTTCTGTGATCGGAGCCGGTAGCGTGGTTACGAGAGATATCCCATCGGGAGTATTGGCTGCCGGAAATCCATGCAGAGTCATTCGCGAGATCACGGAGGAAGACCGTTTAAAGTAGAATTATATTGTTGAGAAAATGAAATGAGAGTCTGTCAATGAAAAAGTTGACAGGCTCTTTTTGAATCATTAAACTGAAAGAAGAGTAATTTTGCAAAGGAGTATGAAACATGAAAATAGGTATTTTAGGATATGGAAATCTTGGACGGGGTGTTGAGTGTGCGATCAAGCAGAATCCGGATATGGAGCTTGCAGCGGTATTTACCAGACGTGCACCGGAGACAGTATCGATATTAACAGAGGGAGCAGCCGTTTGTTCTGTAAATGATGTGGAGCAGTGGAAGGATAAGATCGATGTCATGATCCTCTGCGGCGGAAGTGCTACCGATCTGCCGGAGCAGACACCAAAGTATGCAGAGATGTTCAATGTTATAGACAGCTTCGATACACATGCAAGAATTCCGGAGCATTTTGCAAATGTAGATGCTGCCGCAAAGAAGAACGGTCATGTCGGTATCATCTCAGTAGGCTGGGATCCGGGTATGTTCTCTTTAAATCGTATGTATGCAAATGCGATTTTACCGGAAGGTCGTGATTATACATTTTGGGGAAAAGGTGTCAGCCAGGGACATTCCGATGCGATCCGTCGTGTAGAGGGTGTTAAGGATGGCAAGCAGTATACGATCCCTGTAGAAGCAGCACTGGAAGCAGTCAGAAATGGTGAGAATCCCGAACTTACAACCAGACAAAAGCACACAAGAGAGTGCTTTGTTGTATTAGAGGACGGTGCAGATCCTGTAAAAGTTGAAGAAACGATCAAGAACATGCCAAACTATTTTGCCGATTATGATACGACGGTTCACTTTATCAGTGAAGAAGAATTAAAGGCAAACCACAGTGGAATTCCTCATGGTGGATTTGTGATCCGTTCCGGTAAGACCGGCTGGAATCTGGAAAATAATCATGTGATCGAATACAGCCTGAAGCTGGATTCCAATCCAGAATTCACATCCTGTGTCATCGTGGCTTATGCAAGAGCAGCATACCGTCTGTACAAAGAAGGACAGAGCGGATGTAAGACTGTATTCGATATAGCACCGGCGTACTTAAGCGCAAAAGACGGAGCAGAGCTCCGCAAGAGCTTGTTGTAATTGCATAATTTATTAGATGGTGTATAAGCATGTTGATTTACCAATACAGGGACATTTGAGTCCGCCGGTACTTGATGGCGCAAAGGCGGCATCTTAGTACCGCTGCAGGACGAAACGAGCGGAAGCGTTCCCTGATTGGTAAAGTCAACATGCTTGACACCATCTTATGAATTGCGCCAGTACTTGTAATAAGGAGGATTTTAAGATGAGCGTTGTTTTGGATGAGATGAAGACGAGAAGAAGTATCCGGAAGTTCAAACCGGATATGGTTCCGGCGGATGTTCTGGATCAGATCATTGAAGCAGGAACATTTGCTGCAAATGGCAGAGGCTTGCAGTCTCCGATCATTATTGCGGTAACAAATAAAAAGATGCGGGATAAGATCATGGAGATGAACCGTATGATCGGCGGCTGGGAGGAAGGCTTTGATCCATTTTACGGAGCACCTGTTATATTGATCGTACTGGCAGATGCATCCTGTCCGACTGCTGTCTATGACGGAAGCCTGACGATGGGAAATCTGATGCTTGCCGCACATGATCTTGGAATCGGAAGCTGCTGGATCCACCGTGCAAAAGAAGAATTCGAAAGTGAAGAAGGAAAGCAGGTTCTTGAAAGCCTTGGAATCACCGGCGACTATATCGGTGTCGGACATTGCGCACTTGGATTTACAGATGGAGCGTATCCTGATGTTATTCCAAGAAAGGATAACAGAGTATACTATATTCGCTAAGCAGTTATTGACATTCTGAAAAAATATGGTAGAATACCCACGAAAACGAATGAAGTGGATTTTTCCGGATAATAAATAAGTCATCTTTTCGCCACACAGCTATAAGTGAAACCATTTATAACTGTGTGGCGTTTTTATGTAGAGAGGGAGAAACGTATGAACGAAGAATTTATGAAAGAACGACCGGTGCTGCCGCTGCTTTTGTCCATGGCACTTCCGATGATATTATCGATGTTGGTCAATTCTTTGTATAACATTGTGGACAGCTTTTTTGTAGCGAAGATCAGCGAGGATGCGATGACAGCTCTGTCGCTTGTCTTTCCGATCCAGAATTTTGTAAATGCGGTAGCCATCGGTTTTGGCGTGGGAATCAATGCGGTGATCGCGTTCTATCTCGGCGCAAAGGAACCGGACAAGGCAAATGCAGCAGCGTCAAAGGGTACTCTTCTTTCTGTTGTTCATGGTGTGATCATGACAGTAGTCTGTATTCGGATCATGCCGGGATTTCTGCGGATGTTCACATCGAATGAGACAGTTGTTCAGATGGGAATTCAGTATTCGATGATCGTATTTGCATTTTCTGTTATTATTTCCATTGATCTGTCATTTGAGAAGATCTATCAGGCAGTTGGAAGAATGGTTGTTACAATGGTCGGACTTGGCGGTGGATGCCTGATGAACATTGTATTAGATCCCCTATTGATCTTCGGTATCGGAGCATTTCCGAAAATGGGAATCCGGGGCGCGGCACTTGCAACCGGACTTGGACAGGTGTTTACCCTGCTGATCTATCTGTTTGTCTATATGTTCCGTCCGATATCCGTAAAGATCGGCAGACGATATCTGCATACAGAGGATCGTCTGACAGGGAAGTTGTATGCGATCGGTATTCCGGCTATTCTTAATATGGCACTTCCGTCCCTGCTTACGACTGCACTGAATGCGATATTAAGCACCTATTCACAGATCTATGTCGTGATCCTTGGAATCTATTATAAATTGCAGACATTTTTATATCTTCCTGCAAACGGCATGATCCAAGGGATGCGTCCGGTAATTAGCTATAATTACGGAGCGGGAGAGCATAAGCGTGTCAGCAGCATTTATAATATTACACTTACGATCATTGGTCTGATCATGGTATTTGGAACAGTGATCTGCCTGATCTTCCCGGCTAAATTGATCGGAATGTTCTCGGATAATCAGGTAACGATCACGGAGGGCGTGACGGCACTTCGGATCATCTGTGCCGGATTCATCGTTTCTTCGGTATCCGTGACTTCATCCGGTGCATTAGAGGGACTTGGCAAGGGTACGCCATCATTGATGATCTCCCTGCTTCGCTATGTGGTTGTCATCATTCCGGCTGCATTTGTACTCAGTCGTATCTTTGGTGTTGTCGGTGTCTGGAATGCGTTCTGGGTAGCAGAACTGATAACAGCAGTTGCCGCACTTTTCATTTACCGACAGGCAGTTAAGAGAAAAAGTTAAGATTTCATAGATTGCACAGTTGCATGAAAAAGAAGATAATAAAAGAAGAAAGAAGGATTTATATGTGGTTTGTATTTGCATTGTTGTCGTCTGTATTTGCGGCATTGACATCAATTCTTGCAAAGGTAGGTATTGACGGAGTAAATTCGAATCTTGCAACAGCGATCCGAACAGCAGTTGTGCTTGTGATGTCATGGGGCATGGTGTTCCTGACACATACACAGTCCGGAATCAGCGCGATCGGGAAGAAAAGCTGGTTGTTCCTGATTTTATCAGGACTTGCAACCGGAGCATCGTGGTTGTGTTATTATAAAGCACTTCAGATGGGAAATGCATCCAAGGTAGTACCAATCGATAAATTAAGTGTCGTTATTACATTGATTCTTGCATTTGTATTCCTGCACGAAGAATTCACGATGAAGTCGATTATTGGCTGTGTACTGATCGGACTGGGAACTTTGTTGATGGTGTTATAAATAGATTAAGATAAGAGCATAGGCAGAACAGATAACATGTATATTTTAGTAGAAGTCCGGATATGGCAGAGATGCTGTATCCGGATTTTTTTATGGTTAAACTTGTTTTCCCCTCGGATATCCGTTACAATCAAATATGGAGAGACGGCGGCAATATATTAAGATATGCATGTTATTCTGTTCTGTCAGGAAAGGAGATGGGACATGGATAACGAATTAATATATTCCGCTGATGCGACATATCAGAAAGCACAGTATGATGCCAGTGCCAAGCGCCTGCTAGGACAGAAGATCATATTGGCGCATATAATGATACGGGTAGTAGATGAATTTAAAGGCATGGATGCAGAGACGGTCGCTTCGCTGATCGAAGGCGAACCGTATATCAGCCAGGTTCCGGTAGAACCGGGACTAACAAACAAAGAAATGACAGATGCCGGAACCGGTGAACGGATTGTCGGGTTGAATACTGAGAATTCTGAGATTGATGAAGGAAAGGTATATTTTGACATCATTTTCTACGTACGGATGCGGGACGGACTGGCAAAGATGATCATCAATCTGGAAGCGCAGAAAAATGAACCGACAAAGTACTTTATTTTAAATCGAGCAATCTTTTACACTGCAAGACTGGTATCTTCCCAGAAAGAGCGGGAATTTACAGGTTCCGATTACAATGAGATCAAACAGGTATATTCCATCTGGATCTGTATGAATATGAAAGAGAACAGCCTAAGCCATATCCATATGGTAAAAGATGATCTGCTTGGAGATCAGGACTGGAAAGGAAATCTGGATATTCCTAATATCGTGATGATTGGGCTGGCGAAGGAGATTCCACCAAAGGAAGAAAGATATGAACTGCATCGATTACTTGGAACACTATTGTCGCAGACAATGACGGCAGAACAGAAATTGAAGCTTATGAAACAGGAGTATGACATACCGGTAGACAGACACAGTATAAGGGAAGAGGTGAAGATCATGTGCAATCTGAGTGAAGGCGTAGAAGAAATGGGATATGTAAAGGGCGAAGCCGCTGGTATAGCGAAAGGAAAAATTGATATTATCCTGAAAATGCATAAAAAAGGCTACAACTTAGAGCAGATCATGGATGTAACCGAAATGAGCGAAGCTGAAATTAAGGCAATCATAGGATAAAGACATAAGCAGAACAGGTAACATGTATATTTTAGTAGAAGTCCGGATATGGCAGAGATGCTGTATCCGGACTTTTTTATAGGTAAAATTCAACTATATAAACAAAAAATGAGAAAAATTCTGTGGACTATTGACAGCCGTTTTTTTTTTTTAATAATGTTTATGCTTTTTTACAGGCATCGGGGAATTATGCATACAAATGAAGAAAAAGCAACGTAACTTATGGAAATTATGGTATAAGAGAAAAGGAGAGAGATGAATGAAAATGATGCAAAAGAAGTTAAGAAGCCTGATCTATGCAGGCGTGGGATTGATTTTATGTGTATTGCTGTGTGGCGGGATCGGTATGACTGCACAGGCGGCAAAGGAAAAAACATACAATGGCTTTACCTATGAAGATCATGGATATGGAATTGTAATTACCGGTTATAAAGGGAGTAAGACGGAGCTTGTGATTCCGGAAAAGATTGCCGGAAAAAAAGTAGTACAGATAGGATACAGAGCATTTGAAAATTGTGTTGATTTAGTCAGTATAACAATACCGGAGGGTGTAACAACGATAGATATGTATGCGTTTAGTTATTGTAAAAAACTGAGCAGAGTATCATTGCCGGAGAACTTGACAAATATAGAAACATGTGCATTTGAGGGATGCAAAAGCTTAACCGGTATAACATTACCGGAGAGCCTGACACATATAGGTATCTGGGCTTTTGCTTCTTGTTATAGCTTAACAAATATTACCATACCAAAGAATATACAGAGAATAGGTAATAATGCATTTTCGTATAGTGGTTTAAAGAGTGTTATTTTAGAAGAAGGTATAACAAAAATAGATGATCAGGCATTTGAGGGATGCAAAAATTTAGTCAGTATAACAATACCGGATAGTGTAACAAGTATAGGCTACAATAATTTCACTGATTCTGTTGGGAACATAAGTCTTGGAAGTATAATTTGCAACAAAGGTTCTTTTGCATACAAATATGCAAAAGAGCGTAATATAGCAATCAAATTAATGCCTGGACCGGCGAAGAAAGGCACAACATTAACTGTTTCATCTAAGAAGCTCAAAGTAAAGGTAACCTCATCTTTCAGGAAGAATCCGACCGTTACAGTTACGAAGTTTACCGATAATAAAGCCAAGAATCTTACAATTCCATCTACTGTAAAGGCGAATAGTGTTACTTATAAGGTAACAGCGATTTCAGATAAAGCATTCAAGGGTAATAAGAAGCTGACAACAGTTACAATCGGAAGCAATGTAACAAAGATCGGTAAAGAAGCATTCTCCGGCTGCAAGAACCTGAAGAAGATCACAGTTACAGCAGGAAAGCTTAAGACTATCGGCAAGAATGCATTTAAGGGAATTAATAAGAAAGCAACCATTACGGTGAAAGGCACAAAGAAAGCAAAGACAGCTTTAAAGAAACAGTTGAAAAAGAAATCCATCGGCTATGTAAAGACATGGAAAATTAAATAAAAAATCCTAAAAAGGATAAGCAGGAGGATGAAGGAGAAATGATACAAAAGAAGATAAGAAGCCTGATTTATACAGGCTTGTACTTAGTTCTGTGCGTATTGCTGTGCGGTGGAATCGGTAAGACTGCACAGGCGGCAGAGTCGAAAACATATAATGGTTTTATGTATGAAGAAAAAGAAAGTGAAATTACTATTACCGGTTATGTGGGGGATAAGACGGAAGTTGTAATTCCGGGGGAGATTAATGGTAAGAAGGTAACAACTATAGGAGACAGGGCATTTAATGATTGTACCAGTTTAACCAGTGTAACGATACCGGAGGGAGTAACAAGTATAGGAGATGATGCATTTTCGTTATGCGTAAAGCTGACCAGTATATCGTTACCAAAGAGTTTAACAAGTATAGGTAGTTGGGGATTTTCTGCTACCGGGCTGACCAGTATCACTATACCCGAAAATGTAAGAAGTATAGGATGTGAGGCTTTTTATGCATGTAAATTAAAAAAAGTAGTATTGCCGGAGGGAATAACAAGAATTTCTAGTAGAACATTTGCTATGTGCAGCAATTTAACCGACATAACGATACCTGATAGCGTAACAAGTATCGATGAGGGAGCATTTTGTGGCTGCAATAAGTTAGATTCTATTGTTATACCGGACAGTGTAATTGAAATTGATGTAAGAAAAAAAGGTGAGCCTTTGAACGTAAATCGGTGGTCTGCTTTTAGCAGAGGTGTTACGATTATCTGTAGTAAAAATTCTGCAGCATATAAATACGCAAAGGAAAATAATTTGCCAATCAAATTATTGTCCGGAAAAGAGAATCCATCGGATGATTCAAAGCAGAATAATACAACTCCGGCGAAGAAAGGTACAACCCTTACTATTTCATCGAAGAAGATCAAAATAAAGGTAACTTCATCTTCTAAGAAGAATCCGACTGTTACAATTACGAAGTTCACCGACAAGAAAGCTAAGAAGCTTACAATCCCTGCTACTGTAAAAGTAAAAGGCGTTACTTATAAGGTAACAGCCATTTCCGATAAAGCATTCAAGGGTAATAAGAAGCTGACAACAGTTACGATCGGAAGCAATGTAACAAAGATCGGTAAAGAAGCATTCTCCGGCTGCAAGAACCTGAAGAAGATCACAGTTACAGCAGGAAAGCTTAAGACTATCGGCAAGAATGCATTTAAGGGAATTAATAAGAAAGCAACCATTACGGTGAAAGGCACAAAGAAAGCAAAGACAGCTTTAAAGAAACAGTTGAAAAAGAAATCCATCGGATATGTAAAGACATGGAAGATTAAATAATAGTATATCAGTACAGGATTCGTAGAAGTCGCAGAGCGATTGTGATTTATTATATGAAGAAAGAGAGAAAGTGAAATATGAGATGATTTCACTTTCTCCTGACAAACGATAAGGAGATGAATTAATATGAAACAATTTTTTAAGGCACACGCCATTTGGATCGGGCTGCTTGCAGTTCTGTTAGGATGCATGCTTTGTCCGAGTCAGGCAGATGCAAAGACGAAGACTTATCAGACACAGGACAACTATTATGGAGGCGGAAGTTGTTCTGTAGTGATCAGTAAAAATAAGGTTTACTATTCCATAACGGAGACAGGTAAAATCTTTTGCTATGATATCAAAACAAAAAAGACAAAAACAATAGCGAAAACAAATGGAAAAGGATTCTACAGATTAAAGAAAAAAGGTAATTATCTGTATGCAATTTATGACAATCACAGTGGGTCTGACGGATCGGACAGATATATTGTACGCGTTTCCATTAAGAGTGGCAAAAAAACAACGCTTGCAAAAGGCGACAATTATGTATTAGCCGGAAAGAAAATTTACTATAATAAAACTAAGTTTATTAAGTCTGGATCTTACGGATACGAACAGTCGGCTGGTATATATTCAATGACACTCTCAGGAAAAAAGAAAAAGAGAGAAAAATCGGTTACTTTTAATAACTATCGTTATTCAAAAACGCCTATTAAGAATTCAAAAGGTTCTGTTGCAACCAGAGGATACAGTAAAAATGGTTATTATTTTTCAAAATCATTATGGTTTACTACATCCAAGGGAAAAGCAACAGAAATCTACAACATGTATAAGGATAAAAATGCATCCAATTATGGAAACATTGAGTATTTTACGTTGCAAGGTGATTACATTGTGTATAAAAAACATGACATATATAGCAATGCCAAGCTGGTTCTTGTAAAAACGAACGGAAAGGGTGAGAAAGTTATATATTCAGCACCTTCAGTAAGCGGCTGGTAAATCGGAGATTATCCTGAAAATGCATAAGAAAGGCTATTCCTTAGAGCAGATCATGGATGTAA
>ENA-UAYF01000242-UAYF01000242.1-human-gut-metagenome-genome-assembly--contig:-NODE-242-length-33041-cov-7.584157_pt1 | contig 33041 bp, 32 predicted proteins | sample MGYA00244017_ERZ654600 | MGnify/ENA primary metagenome ERZ654600 (study PRJEB26926, sample SAMN06164490) | human gut metagenome | biome: ENVO:00009003; feature: ENVO:2100002; material: ENVO:00002003... | reverse complement strand
GTCGGCAGCGTCAGATGTGTATAAGAGACAGCAAATGGCACATTTATTTTTTATTGCGAGAAGGCGTTGACATTTTCCGCAATTACGTGTATGCTTAATGTACTGTATTTGTGGAGGTGTAGGTCTATGTCTGAAAAGCGGAAAAATGACACCATCATTGAAGGCGAATACTATGACCCGGACCTCCCTGCGCAGGAAAACACGCCGCCACAAAAGCACCGCCGCACCCGCTCTGCAGGCAATGTACCCAAGTACAACCCGGCGTCGGAATCGATCATCACCAAGAGTAATGACCTGATCCAAAAGACAAAATATGCCCTGCCAAAGCTGGAGCAAAAGGTGCTGCTGGCGATGATGGCACAGATCAACCCCAAGGAGACCCCGGATGCGAACCGCGTTTATTCGTTGAGCTTTTCCGACTTCGGGCGGCTGGCTGGGGTCAACATGCACGACAACACCTATCTGGAATACCTGAAGGACACCGTCAAAAGTCTGGAGGATCGCTCCTTCTGGAGCCTGGACCCGGCCAGCGACGGCCACCAGTACAAGGTCCTGTCCTGGCTGCAGCGCGGTTCCACCGTGAATGACCGGGACAAGCAGATCCGCGTGCGCTTCAATCCGGAGATCCTCCCCTATCTTTCCCAGCTGAAAAGCAACTATACCTCCTACAACGTGGAATATCTGCTGACGATGAACAGCACCTACTCCATGCGTTTTTACGAAATTTTGCTTTCCTACGACAACGGAGACACCGATTACGGCTACACGAACGGCCTGGTGTTTCAGCCGGTCACAAAAGAGATACTGGACCGTTTCCCGGACAAGGCGCAGGACATCCGCGGCTTCAAGTACAAGGTGTTTGACATTCAGGAGCTGAAGGAGCAGCTCTCTCCCCCGCCGGAAAAGCGCAAAAAGGACAAGGAAAAGCCGCTGACCGAAAAGTACAGCAACTTCCACGATTTTGAGCGCTACGTCCTGACCAAGGCCAGGGACGAGATCAACCAGATGACCGACCTCTGGTTTGACTATATCCCGGTCCGCATCCGCGGCGGCAGAAAATACGAGAGGCTGTACCTGTTCATCCGCTACAAATCCGCGCAGGAGATGGACGCAGTGCGCCAGCTGCACGCGCAGAAAAGCGCTCGCAATGAGGAAGTCCCGCGCCGCAGAAGGACGCGGAAAACCACCGAGCCGGAACGAAGTGCGGCAGCTGTGTCCGTGGCAGAGCCGCTGGGGGACGAGCTGTTTACTATGACGGTGACGCGGGCTGTTCGCGTGCTGGAAAGCAGGGCGCGCAGCCAGACCCTGCAGGAAAAAATTTCACCGGAGCTGTACAGTGCGGTGTCCTCGGTGCTGGTATACACGGCGCGTCTGCTGACCAACACCAACAGCGAGAAAAGGGCAAAGCAGGCGCAGGAGACCCGCGACGCGCTGAACCGCATCCTGGCCCAGCAGCACGATTTGACCTGCTGGGCGCTGGGCATGGCGCGGATGATGCTGACCAAAAAGGAGCACGGACAGCTCAAGTCGCCGCAGTACAACGCGACCATTGTATACAACGCGATGGAGGATATTACGATCATCCCGAGCGGCAGGGACGAGCTGCGCAGCGCTGGTGCAACGGATCATTTCAAGGCAGATCTGTCCGTCTTTGACGAATAAATTTGCCACGGAGTTATAAGACCAAAAGGCATAACAAAAAGCGTATGGATACCCGGTCCGCAAAAAGCTGCGGCATGGGCGTGTCTATATGCTTTTTTTTATATAAAAACTTGCCACGGAGTTATAAGACTTTTCTGCCGCAGAAAAGCCCCGCCAAAACTGCAAAAGTGCTGTTGACGATGCTGGCAAATGTGGTATACTATACATAGACGAAAACGACATAAAAAATAATTTGCCACGGTGTTATAACTACATAATGAAATGGGGAACAAGCGAATGGCTGCAACAGTAATAACCATTGCGGTGGAAAAAGGCGGCTGCGGAAAAACCGTAACGACCTCTAACCTTGCCTATCTGATGGGCGACGAGGGCAAAAAGGTGCTTTGCCTGGACACCGACCCGCAGGGCAACCTGACGTTTGCCCTGACAGGCGGCAACGCCATTACCAGCAAGGCCTTTGCCAACCGCAGTCTGTATGATATGATCGACGGCTTCCGCTACAACACACAGACCAGAGATTTTATCGTCGAGTCGGAATATGAAAACGTGGACCTGATCCCGGCCAACGACCAGACGCCGCGCCTGTCCAAGCGGCTGGAGGATCTGTACACGGACGCCCAGCGGGACTATGACCGCGGTGACCCGAAGTATCTGGCCAGCGATACCGACGTACTGGACTATTTCCTGCACCAGGTCAAGGACGAGTACGATTATATCCTGATCGACACCCAGCCAAGCCGGGACAGCCTGCTGCTCTCCAACGCAATTGCCGCGGCGGACTATGTGCTGATCCCGCTGAAGTGCGATTCCTTCTCGGAGGACTCAGCGTTCCGTACCTATGTGCTCTGCAATGAGATGCGCAAGAGCAAGACTTCCCGCATCAAGGGCGTCGGCGTGATGCTGACGATGGTGCAGAAAAGTGCAGCCTCGCAGGACATCCGCAGTGACTGCCGGGCCAAGCTCGGCGCAACGCTGTTCAACGCGGAAATCGCCTTTGGCAAGAGTGTGGATAACAGCATCAACCGCTGCGTGCCGGTCTGCTACTCGGCCCGCACGCAGCCCCCGGCCAAAAGCTATGTGGCGGCGTATGAGGAGCTGAAAAAGCGCCTGGCGGAATTGGAGGAAAAGTAAGATGGCTATGAAAAAGAAGCCCGGCAGATCCAAGGTCGAGGTGGGCATTCCGTCCACCGAGGCGGTTTTCAGCGCCGGAAACAACAACGCCTCCGGCAGCCTGATTGCCAATCTGGCCACGCAGAACCGCGCCGAGCTTGCCTATGAGCTGCGGGAAATTGCCTTGCAGGACATCGAACTGAACCCGGACAATGCGATTTTCCGCCAGCTGGACACCGACGAGGATGTGGAAACACTGGCCAACGACATTGACCGCAACGGCCTGATGCACAATCTGGTCGTATATCCGCGGACGGATGGCAAACAGACGAAGTACGTTCTGCTCTCCGGCGAGCGCCGCTATAAGGCATTGAATTATTTGCAGGCGCGCGGCGATGCAAAGTGGAACACAGTCAAAAACTGCCGTGTTGTCACAACACCGCTGAGCGACAACGAGAAAAAGGTCATGCTGCTGAGCGCCAACCTGCAGGTGCGCGGCGGCTTTGCCAACGAGATGATCCGTCGCAAGGCGGTTGCCGAGCTGGTGTCCTGCCTGCAGGCAGAGCCGTACAACCTGACAGCAGCCGAGGCAAAAAAGGCCATCAAGGAGGCAACGCCCATCAACGGGCGGCAGATCGATAAGGATCTGAGCATTGAAAAAAATCTGAATGAGGGTCTCAAGGATCTGCTGGATCGTGGCTTTGTGCTGCGCAGCGAGGCGGAGAGTTTTTTGCGGATGACGCCCGAGGAACAGAGAATCGCTGCCCAAATGCTGCAGCAGCTCTATGCTATTGCGTACAACGGCCCGGGCAGCGCAGCCATTCAGGACGAGAAAAAAGCGATTCGCGGGCGGTTCGTGGATGCACTGCGGACGGTGGCCGACACCAGCAGTATGCAGGATGCCCACGAGGCGTTGGTCGCTGCGGTGTTCACGGTCCAGAAGGAGATGGCGTGTCTGAAGGAGACCATCCGAAAGGTCAAGACCATCCCGCCGGAGCAGCCCGCCGCGCAGGTCGAGCAGACAGAGGTCATCCGGGAGGTCAGGGAAAAGACCGCCGGCGCCAAGGCACAGAGCAAAATTACGGGCAAGCTGTCCAGCCAGACAAGCCGCCTGGAAACGATGCTGCGCAGGAAAAACCCCGAGAAGCGCCTTGCAGAAAAATATACCCACGAGGAGCGCCGGCAGGCCATGAAGGAGCTGGACGAGATGATCGCCACGGCCACGCGGCTGCGGGAAATAATTGCAAAGGTGGAGCGCAGCGCCGATGAAGCCCAGGAAGTATAGGCTGCGTATCCGCCTGCACCGCAAAATTTACGACCTGCTTGAGATGGAAGCATTGTGGCAGGACAGTAAGATCGGTACGCTGGCCAACCGCATCTTGCAGGAGGAGCTGGCCAAGCTCCGGCAGGTCGGACTGGATCACTGCGTGTGCGGGGATGAGGACGCAGCATCCGCGCGGCGCATCGAGGCAGAGAAGCACCCCGAGAGCTATTACGTGCTGCCGTCGTTTGACTGCCGCGAAAAGTACATGCCGACCCATGGACGCGGCCTTGACACGAAGGGACAGGTCACGCTGCTGGTCACAGCGGAGCAGCTGCAGCTGATCGACGCGCTGTTTGACCGGGAAAGCGGCTGTGTCCGCGGGCTTTACTCGGAATCCCAGGGGCAGACGGTCAAAAGCTACCGCTATCAAATCGTGGGGCTGCTGCTGCACAATCCCTTGCTGCAGGAATTACAGAAGCAATAATTGCTACAGAAAAGGACTCGCAATGGATTTGCGGGTCTTTTTTCATAGAAAGTTTGTGGTATGGCAGGGGAGAGAAAGGAGTATTGCGAGAGAATTTCTTAAAAAAATAAGAAAAAAGAAAGGGCTTCTGAGGGAGGTATGCGGCAAACGGAAGAAACACGGGTCGATGGAAAAAAGCACCTGCTTTGTTATATAGAGAATGTAGGGGCGAACATTGTTCGCCCGCCAACCTGGTGCAGCAAGGCTTTTCCGGGAAGGCCTTGCACATAGCGCGGGCACGGGCGACCAATGCTCGCCCCTACAGAGTTTTATAACGGCAGAATGATTTACAAACAGTAATAGTAAATTAAATGTTTCCAAATTGTACTTTTAATGCCCTGTATTGCGAGAGAATTTCTGCAAAAAAAGAAAAAATCTCCGCCTTGCAACTGCGTTTTATATCTGCTACAATAGCGGTAAAAATAGGGGAGGTCTGTACATGGAACCGGAAAAGCTGTTGGAGGCGCTGCACACAGCGGAAAAGCTCAAGGACACAACGCGGCATTGCTATACATCGAAGGGACGGCATGAGAGCGTGGCCGAGCACAGTTGGCGCATTGCGCTGATGGCGTTCTGGCTGCGGGATGAATTTCCGCAGGCCGACATGGACAAGGTCATCCGCATGTGCCTGATCCACGATCTGGGCGAGTGCTTTACCGGGGACATCCCGGCGTTTGACAAGACCGCCGCCGATGAGGCCGCCGAGGAAGCGCTGCTTTCCCGCTGGGTCGATTCACTGCCCGAGCCGGTCTGCACCGAGATGCGGACGCTGTACGCGGAGATGGCTGCCTTGCAGACGACGGAGGCCAAAATCTACAAGGCGCTGGATAAAATGGAGGCCATCGTCCAGCACAACGAGTCCGCGATTGCGACCTGGGAGCCGCAGGAGTATGCGCTGAACCTGACCTACGGCGTGGAGCAGTCGCAGTTCTCGCCCTATATGCAGGCGCTGCGGGAGGCCATCCGGCAGGAAACGCTGCGCAAGATGGAGCAGGAGGGCGCGACACCGCAGCCGTGAGAACGGTATAAAAAATCCTCCTGGCGGGCAGAATAGAAGGTGATGATTCTGCCGACAGGAGGAAACCAAATGCGAGAAATGTTCTGCTTTCAGTGCCAACAAACGGCGCATAACACCGGCTGCGACGGCAAGGCCGGTGTCTGCGGCAAAAAGGCCGACACCGCCAACTATCAGGATGAGCTGATCGGGGCACTTATCGGGCTGGCGCGGGCGGCGCGGGCTGGGACACCGACACCGCACACCGATGAATTGATTTTGAAGGGCCTGTTCACGACGATCACGAACGTGAACTTCAACAACGAAACTATCCTGCAATGCAAGGCGGAAATCGAAAAGGAAAAGGCTGCCGTCGGCCCCGGGCAGCTTGACGATTACGACCTTGCCGCGCTTTGGGCGGCGGGGGAGGACGTGCGCTCGTTGAAATCGCTGATCCTCTTTGGGCTCAAAGGCATGGCGGCCTATGCGTACCACGCCCGCGCACTGGGGAGAACAGACCCCGCTGTGAACGCCTTTTTCTATGAGGCACTCGAGGCCATCGGCGCAGAGAAAACGCCTGACGAGCTGCTGGCGCTGGTGCTGAAAACCGGAGAAGTCAATCTGGCCTGTATGGCGCTGCTGGACGCAGCCAACACCGGCGCATACGGTGACCCCGTGCCGGTCACGGTGCCGCTGACGATTGAGAAGGGCCCCTTCATCGTGGTCAGCGGCCACGACCTGCACGATCTGAAGCTGCTGCTGGACCAGACCGCGGGCAGGGGCATCAACATCTACACCCACAGTGAGATGCTGCCCGCCCACGGCTACCCGGAACTGAAAAAATATCCACACCTCAAAGGCAACTTCGGCACGGGCTGGCAGAACCAGCAGTCAGAGTTCCACAACATCCCCGCGCCCATCCTGTTCACAACGAACTGTCTGATGCCGGTGCGGCAGAGCTACAGTGACCGTGTGTTCACGACGTCGGTGGTGTCCTACCCGGAGCTGACCCACATCGGGGACGACAAGGATTTCACCCCGGTCATTGAAAAGGCGCTGGAATGCGGCGGCTACCCCGAGAATCACCCGATGACCGGGATGAACGGCGGCAGCACGGTCATGACCGGCTTTGCCCGCAATGCGGTGCTGTCCCACGCAGAGCAGATCGTCCGGCTGGTCCGGGAGGGGAAGATACGCCACTTTTTCCTGATCGGCGGCTGCGACGGTGCAGCACCGACGCGCAGCTACTACACGGACTTTGCACGGATGACACCGCCCGACACGCTGATTCTGACGCTGGCCTGCGGCAAGTACCGGCTGAACGATATGGATCTGGGCAGCATCGAAGGCATCCCGCGCGTTCTGGATTGCGGGCAGTGCAACGACGCCTACAGCGCCATTCGCATTGCGCTGGCGCTGGCCGAGGCGTTTGGCTGCGGCGTCAACGACCTGCCGCTTACGCTGGTGCTGTCGTGGTATGAGCAGAAGGCTGTCTGCATTTTGCTGACGCTGCTGTATCTGGGGCTGCGCAATATCTACCTTGGCCCCACGCTCCCGGCGTTCGTCTCACCGAATGTACTGGACTTTCTCGTTAAGCAGTACAACCTGACGCCCACGGGCGACCCGAAAACAGACTTGGAAAAGATACTGAACCGACAATAACAACATCCGCCGTGCAGAGAGACGCCTCTCTGCACGGCGGATGCTTTTTTGCGGTTTTTTGCTTCTTCAAGTAAATGGGCGTTTACACCTTCACCAGCTCATACGCCTGCGTGCCGATGCCAAGGGCCTCGGCGGTGTCGATGGTGTGGGTGCCGTGGCGGCTGTTGACGCGCTCCATAAAGTGGTCGCGGCCCGGGTCATTGCTGTTTATGACCAGATCGATGCAGGCGCGGTCCAGCGCGACGGGGTCAAGGCTCGAGAGGATGCCCACATCGTTCATGCAGGGGTCCTCGGCCACGGCGCAGCAGTCGCAGTCAACGGAAAGGTTCTTCATGATGGCGACATAGGCGATCTTGCCCGCAAAGTGCTTTGCCACGGTGGAGGCGGCGTCTGCCATGGCTTCAAGGAAGGTGTCCTGCTCGGCGCAGTTCTCCCACAGGATGTGCTGGTCGGTGACCTTGCCGCCGGTATGGATGTACGTCTTGCCGGCGCTGGACGCGCAGCCGATGGACAGCTGCTTGAGCGCACCGCCGTAGCCGCCCATCGGGTGACCCTTGAAGTGGATGAGCACGAGCATACTGTCATAATTCTCGATGTTCTTGCCCAGATAGTTGACCTTGAGGACCTTACCGTTCTCGACGGGCCATTCGACGTCCGGACCCTCGGCGTCCATGATGTCAACATCAAACAGGTCGCTCCAATGATGCTTCTTCATCAGCTCGATGTGCTTGGGCGTCTCGTTGCGCGCGCCGCCGTAGGCTGTGTTGCACTCAACAACGGTGCCGTTGACGGCGTCGATGACGGGCTTCATAAACTCGGGGTGCAGGTAGTTCTGGTTGCCGTCCTCGCCGCTATGGACCTTGACGGCCACCTTGCCGGGCAGCTCGATGCCCAGCTGGCGGTACATTTTCACAACGGCTTCGGGGGTGAGTTCGTTGGTGAAATAGACAGTAGATTTGGCCATAATAGGGGACCTCCGTTTAAAATAGTAGCGTGATAAAAGGCTTCCCCCTCGGGGGAAGCTGTCCGCGGAGCGGACTGATGAGGGCAAAGCATGCGATTGCTGCCTGTTCACGGGTGGCCAACGGAGGGCTGCCCCTCATCCGACCTCGGTCGGGGCCTCGGCCACCTTCCCCCTCGGGGGAAGGCTATTGAAACCGCAGCGGCAGCTCCGGTTCGCACCCTCACTTTTGCCTTTCTGCTGCCTCTAGCATAGCATGAAAGCCGGGTTTAATGTCAAGTGGTTTTGCAAAAAATGAAGCAAAAGCCTTGCAAAACGCGACAAACTGTGCTACTGTAAATTTGTACAAAAGGGGAGCTTGCGTAAAGCGGGCTGAGAGTGGGCTGTATCGCCCTGACCCAAAAGGCAGCGCCGCCGCGGTGCTGCCTGAACCTGATTTGGATAATGCCAACGTAGGGAGATACCGTAGCACTGCGCTTCTTGTGAGCTTTTGTGCGGATATGTCTTTGCAGGCGTATCCGCATTTTTACTTATAAGGAGCGTTTTTTTTATGCTGGGTACCTGTCTTGAAAATGTGCGCAACACTGTGCCGCTGGTGCACAATATCACGAACTATGTCACGGTCAACGACGTGGCCAACATTCTGCTGGCCTGCGGCGGCAGCCCGATCATGTCTGATGAGCCGGAGGACGTCGAGGACATCACGTCGATCTGCGGCGGCCTGAACATCAACATCGGCACGCTGAACCAGCGCAGCATCGAGGGCATGTTCCGCGCGGGCGCAAAGGCGAATGCCCTCGGCCATGTCGTGCTGCTCGACCCCGTCGGCGCGGGCGCGTCGGCCCTGCGCACGAACACCGCCGTCGAGCTGATGGAGAAGATCAAATTCACCGTCATCCGCGGCAATATCTCCGAAATCAAGACGCTGGCGCTGGGCAGCGGCACGACGAAGGGCGTTGACGCTGACGTTGCGGACGCCGTGACCGACGCAAATCTGGACAGTGCCGTCAAATTTGTCAAGGACTTTGCGGCCAAAAGCGGCGCTATCGTCGCCGTCACCGGTGCCATCGACCTTGTCAGCGACGGCACAGCCTGCTATGTCATCCGCAACGGACGCCCCGAGATGGGCAAGATCACCGGCACGGGCTGCCAGCTCTCCGGCATGATGACGGCCTTCGTCGTTGCGAACCCCGACAATAAGCTCGAGGCTGCTGCCGCGGCGGTCTGCGCCATGGGTCTGGCGGGCGAGATCGGCTGGAGCCGTATGGCCGAGGGCGACGGCAACTCCACCTACCGCAACCGCATCATTGATGCCATCTACAATATGGACGGTGCAACGCTGAATGGGGGCGCCAAGTATGAACTGCGATAAAAATGATCTGCTGCTCTATGCCGTCACGGACCGCCACTGGCTGGACGGGCGCAGGCTTATCGACGTTGTGCGCGAAAGCCTTGACGGCGGTGTGACGATGGTCCAGCTGCGCGAAAAGACGCTGGAGGAGGGGAAGTTCCTCGAGGAAGCGAAGGAGCTGCAAACGCTCTGCCGCGAGCGCGGTGTGCCGTTCCTTGTGAATGACAACGTCGAGATCGCCCGCGAGATGAACGCAGACGGCGTGCATGTCGGCCAGAGCGATATGGAGGCGCAGGACGTCCGCGCGATTTTGGGCCCGGACAAGATTCTGGGCGTCTCCGCCCAGACCGTGGAGCAGGCCGTTCTGGCCGAAAAGCACGGCGCGGATTACCTCGGCGTCGGCGCGGTGTTCCCGACCGGCTCGAAGGACGACGCCGACGATGTGAGCTATGAGACGCTCAAGGCCATCTGCGGGGCCGTGTCCATCCCCGTTGTCGCCATCGGCGGCATCACGCAGGAAAATGTCGCGAAGCTCGCGGGCAGCGGCATCTGCGGCGTCGCGGTCATCAGCGCGATTTACGCGGCAAAGAACATCCAACAGGCATCCGCCGACCTGAAGGCCGCCACGGAGAAAATGCTGCATGACTAAGGCTGCTGTTTTTGATCTGGACGGCGTGCTGCTCGACTCCATGGGCATCTGGAACGACCTTGGCGCGCGGTATCTGCGCAGCCTGGGCGTCACGCCGGAGGAAGGACTCAACGAGATTTTGTTCTCGATGAGCATGGAGCAGGGTGCGGAGTATCTGCACACGCACTATGCACTGCCGCAGTCTGCCGCCGAGGTCGGCGCGGGCATTGCGGATATGCTGCGGGACTTCTATTTTTATGAGGTCCCCGCCAAGGACGGCGCGGCGGCGCTGCTGGCCGCCCTGACCGCCCGCGGCGTGAAGCTGGCGGCGGCCACGTCCAGCCCGCGGGAGCACGTCACGCGGGCGCTGGAACGGCTGGGGCTGCTCGGGTATTTCACCCGGCTTTTCACTACGGCGGAGGTCGGCGTCAGCAAGCATGAGCCGACAATTTACCTGCTGGCCGCCGAGGCCCTGCACGCCGCGCCGGCGGAAACGCTCGTCTTTGAGGACAGTCTCTACGCCCTGAAAACCGCGAAGGCCGCGGGCTTTTACACGATCGGCGTCTACGATGCCGACGGCGAGACCGACCAGGCCGGGCTGCAAAAAGCAGCGGATCTGTATGTGAGAGATTTGCACGAAGCGAAAGCAGCACTCCTGTAGGGGGCGGCGTCCCACTGCCGCCGCAGGGCACGGAGCGGTCAAGACCGCTCCCTACAAAGCCCCTTGAAAAATTGCATCGTAGGGAGGGGTCTTGACCCCTCCGCAGGTCGTCGGGGACGCCGACCCCTGCTGCTGCAAAAAAGCATCCCACAGCGGTACACCGGGGGCACCACCTTGTACCGCTTTATAAAACCTTGCTGTATACAAAAAGGAAAGGAAGTTATCACCATGAGAACAGCATTGACCATTGCCGGAAGTGATTCCAGCGGAGGCGCCGGTATCCAGGCAGACATCAAGACCATGACCGCCAACGGCGTTTTTGCCCTGTGCGCAGTCACGGCCCTGACCGCCCAGAACACCACCGGCGTGACCGACATTTTTGACTCGACCCCGCATTTTCTGGCGGAGCAGCTCGACGCAGTGTTTACCGACATCTTCCCCGATGCCGTCAAGATCGGCATGGTATCCTCGGCAGAGCTGATCGAAACGATTGCGGAAAAATTGAAGGAATACGGCGCAAAGCACATCGTCGTGGACCCCGTCATGGTCGCAACATCCGGCGCAAAGCTGCTGCGTGACGACGCCGTGGCCGCGCTGTGCGAAAAGCTCCTGCCGCTGGCCGAGGTCCTGACGCCGAACATCCCCGAGGCGGAGATCCTCTCCGGCATGACCATTCAAAACGCCGCCGATATGGAGCGGGCCGCACAGACCATCAGCGAAAAGTACGGCTGTGCGGTGCTCTGCAAGGGCGGGCACCAGATTAACGACGCCGACGACCTGCTTTGGCGCGACGGCGCGGGTAAGTGGTTCAAGGGACGCCGCATTGACAACCCCAACACCCACGGCACCGGCTGCACGCTGTCCAGCGCCATTGCGTCGAATCTCGCGAAGGGCTATGACCTTGACACGTCGGTGGAGCGCGCAAAGGCGTACATCTCCGGCGCGCTGGCCGCTATGCTTGACCTCGGTCACGGCTCCGGCCCGATGAACCACATGTTCGCACTGAAGGGGGATTTTGTCGAATGAAAAAGACCTCTACCTTTCAGAACGGCCTGATCTGGTTCGGCGCGGGCGTCTCGCTGGCCGAGATCCTGACCGGCACCGCCTTTGCGCCGCTGGGTATGGCAAAGGGCTTTGCGGCCATTCTGCTCGGGCACATCATCGGCTGCGCCATGATGCTGCTGGCGGGCCTCATCGGCGGGCGCACGGGCCGCAGCGCTATGGAGACCGTAAAAATGAGCTTCGGCCAGAAGGGCGGCCTGCTGTTTGCGTTCCTGAACGTTTTGCAGCTTGTCGGCTGGACGGCCATCATGATCTATGACGGTGCACTGGCCGTCGGCGGTATTTTTGCGATTGGCCGCTGGGTCTGGTGCCTTGTCATCGGTGCGCTGATTATCGTGTGGATCGCCGTCGGCGTGACCGATTTGGGCTGGATCAACAAAATTACGATGGCTGCTTTGTTTATTCTGACGCTGGTGTTGTGCAAGGTCATCTTCTTCTCCGGCAACGCCATGGTCGGCATTGACGGCGAGAGCCTGACCTTCGGTGCGGCGGTGGAGCTGGCCGTGGCGATGCCGCTGTCCTGGCTGCCGCTCATCAGTGATTACACCCGCGACGCCGAGAAGCCGACCCAGGCGACCTGGGTCAGCGTGCTGGTCTACGGCGCGGTATCCTGCTGGATGTACGTCATCGGCATGGGCGCGGCCATCTTTACCGGCGAGTATGACATTGCCGTCATCATGGTCAAGGCCGGGCTCGGCATTGCCGCGCTGATCATTCTGGTTTTCTCCACGGTCACGACGACCTTCCTCGATGCGTGGAGCGCGGGCATCTCTGCCGAGAGCCTGTCCGCAAAGCTCAACGGCAAAAAGACCGCCATTGCTGTGACGGTCATCGGCACGGCGGCGGCCATCCTTTTCCCGATGGACGACATCACGGGCTTTCTGTACCTGATCGGCTCGGTGTTCGCGCCGATGATCGCCGTGCAGATCGCAGACCACTTTATTTTGCACCGGGACCGCTTTGCCGCGGCTGCCGACGCGCGCAACCTTGTTATCTGGCTCGTGGGCTTTATTGCCTACCGCCTGCTGATGGGCGTTGACACGCCGGTGGGCTACACGCTGCCCGACATGGTGCTGACCGTAGTGCTGTGCCTGCTGGCCGAAAAAGCAAAACCTACCAAGCAAATGTAAAAGTGTAAACCAACGAGGCGGAGATAACGACGCCTGCGTAAAAGCGCGAAGGACGCGCTGTAAACAGCAAAATAGCACCCTGTATTTTGCGAAACCTGTCCTGTTTTGGAGCACGGGCGGCAGCTATAATGGTAGCATCATCAGCAAGAAAACCCGCTGATGACGACCCTTATCGCTGCCGCTTTTTTTGCGGCCCAATGTGTTCTGAAGGAGGAACAAGAGTATGGGATTCATTATTGCTGCCGCTGTTGCCGCGGCCATCATTGCCTTCTGCTTTCTCTGCTACAAGAAGGCCCCGCCGACCCAGGCCATCGTCGTGACAGGCTTCGGCCTCTCCCGCCCGAAGGTCGTCTGCGGGCGCGGCGTCTTTGTGCTGCCCATTGTGCAGCGCGCAGACCGCCTGAACATGCGCCTGTTGAAAATTGACGTGAAAACGCCGGAAACGGGCGTTAAAACCAAGTAGGGCGTCTCCCTCTGGCTCGACAGCGTCGTCACCGTCCAGGTCTACAGCGAGAACTCCACCGTCTCGGACGAGGAGGTCCGCAACGCCGGATATGACGACATCCGCAAGTACATCAATTCCCGCCAGCAGGCCGCGATCTCGAACTTCCTCGGCATGGACGAGGCGCACATCAATGAAAAAATCAACGATGTGCTGCAGGGCAACCTGCGTGAGATCGTGTCCGAGATGACCGTGGACCAGATCCTGACAAACCGCAAGCAGATGGCCGTCAGCGTCGTGGAGAATGCACGCCCCGACCTGGCCAAGATGGGCTTGGAGGTCGTGACCTTCAACGTGCAGGACGTCAAGGACGCCGTGGACGCCATGGGCCACAACCACGGCGTTATTGAAGCCATCGGCGTCGAGCAGGAGGAGCTTGTGAAAAAGCGTGCCTCCATCGCCAAGGCCGAGGCCGAGCGTGACGTCTCCTGCGCGAAGGCTGCTGCCGCCATGGCCGCGAACGAGAAGGAGATCGAAGCCCAGACCGCCATTGCCCAGCGCAACAACGAGCTGGAGCTGGCAAAGTCCAAGCTGAAGGCCGAGGCTGACAAGGCCGCCGCCGACGCGAACGCCGCCGGTATGATCCAGACGAACCTGCGCGCCAAGGAGGTCAAGGAGTCCGAGGCCGACGCCGAAATCGCCCGCCAGAAGAAGATGGTCGACCTGGCCGCCCAGGAGGCCGAGGTCCAGCAGCGCAAGCTGGATGCCGAGGTCCGCAAGCAGGCCGACGCCGAGCTGTACCGCCGTCAGAAGGAGGCAGAGGCCCAGAAGTATGAGGCCGAGCGTGCCGCCGAGGCCGCGAAGTTTGCCAAGCAGCAGGAGGCCGAGGGCATCGCGCTGGTCGGCAAGGCCGAGGCGGAGGCCATCCGCCAGAAGGGCCTGGCAGAGGCCGAGGCGATGAAGCAGAAGGCCGAAGCCTACAAGCAGTACAACGACGCCGCTGTGGCCGAAATGATGATCAAGGTCCTGCCTGAAATTGCCAGAAGCGTCGCGCAGCCCCTGTCCAGCATCGACAAGGTGTCCATCATCGGCGGGGATGCGTCCGGCGTGTCGGGTGTCTCCGGCAATGTGCCGGTGCTGATGGCCCAGACGATGGAGGCCATGAAGGAGGCCACCGGCATCGACATGCGCGACATTGTCCGCGCCAACAGCATCGAGGCCAAGACGGACCGAAACATTACGATCAAGACTGAGCCGGAGGACGAGGAATAACCGGGAAGCAGAGCGGTAGGGGCCGCACACGTGCGGCCCGCAGCTTACCGAAAGGCGCTTGTATTCCTTACACAGCCGGGCCGGGCATGCCCGGCCCCTACTGAGCAATAAAAGAAAGAAACGGGATGTCCCTTTTTGCGGGCATCCCGTTTCTTTCTTTTTCTCTCACAGCTCCGGCAGCGTTTAGCATAACCGACGTGTCTTTGTCAACTGCCGGTATTTGCAAGCGGCGCGGAGGATGTGCTATAATAAGGTGGAAATTTACTGCAAGGGGAGAACAGCCATGCTGCATCTGTACTGGGGCGACGGCAAGGGCAAGACTACCGCCGCCATGGGGCTGGCGCTGCGGGCGCTGGGCCATGGCCGCAGGGTGGTCATCCTGCAATTTTTAAAAGACGGCTCCAGCGGCGAAATTGAAATGCTGCGCCGCTGCGGGGCAGCCGTCTACGCCTGCCCTAACGCGAAATTCACCTGGCTTATGACCGACGCAGAGCGCGCCGAGGCACGCCGGACGAACACCCGGACGTTACAGACGATTTTACAGGGCAGCTTTGACCTGCTGGTGCTGGACGAAGCCTGTGCCGCCTGCAAAAATGACCTTGTGGAGGAAGCTCTGCTGCGGGAGGCCGCCGCCCGCGCCGAACAGGGGGCAGAGGTCGTCCTGACCGGGCGTGAGCCCGCCGCCTGGATGCAGGACGCCGCCGACTACTCCACCGAGCTGCGCGCCGTCAAGCACCCCTACACCCGGGGCATCGCCGCGCGCGAAGGCGTTGAATACTGATACATACGGAAAAGGCCCCGCCGCTCCCTCGCCATGAGAGCGGCGGGGCTTTCCCGTCCAAAAGAGAATTATAGAAACAGAGGATGGCGTTTTTAAGCGGTCTGCTTTTTGTCATTCCGTCAGCACAACTGCCACGTCGTTGACGTTTGTGCCGGTGGGGCCGGTCATGATCAGACCGCCAACGGCCTGTAAGGCATGGTAGGCATCGTTGTTGGCCAGCGCACGGGGCACGTCCAGACCCGCCGCCGTGAGGGCGGCTAAGGCTTCGCCGTCCGCGTAGCCGCCCGCGGCATCGGTGGGACCGTCGGTGCCGTCGCTGCCCACCGAGAAAACACAGCACCCGCGCAGCCCGGCCAGCGCCGGGGCTGCGGCTAAGGCAAGCTCCTGATTGCGCCCGCCCAGCCCATGGCCGGTCAGATGCACAACGGTCTCGCCGCCCGCGATAAAGGCCCGCTTGCGGCCCTGCCCTGCGTGGGTGCGGGCAATGCTTCCCAGAAGGCTGCCGGCCTCCCGGGCCTCACAGCAAAGGCAGTCTGTCAGCAAAACCGGCTCGTACCCTTCGGCGCGGCAGGCGTCCGCAGCGGCACGGCACAGCTCCCGCACGCTGCCGGTGATTTTTGTGGTCACGTTGGGCAGCGTTTTGGGCGTTTCCTGCCGCAGCAGGGCCGCAGCAGCAGGGGAGAGCGTCAGCCGGTATTTTTCCGCAATGGCAGCGGCCTGCGCGCAGGTCGAGCTGTCCGGGCAGGCCGGGCCGCTGGCGATCATATCGAGCGGGTCGCCGAGAATGTCGCTGAGCACCACGCTGTACACCGCGGCGGGCGCACAGGCCAGCGCGAACCGCCCGCCCTTGACGGCAGACAGCCGCTTGCGGATCGTGTTGATCTCAACAATATCCGCACCGCAGGCCAAAAGCGCCTGTGTGATGGCCTGCAGCTCCTCAGCGGGCAGCAGCGGTTTTTCAAACAGCGCGCTGCCGCCGCCGGAGAGCAGAAACAGCACGGTGTCGTCCGCCCGCAGACCGCTGACAAGCGCCAGCGCCCGCTGGGTGGCCGCAAAGCTGTTGTCGTCCGGCACCGGATGCCCTGCCTCGCAGCAGGTCACGCCGGACAGCGGCCCCCTGACATGGCCGTATTTTGTGATGACGATCCCGCCGTCCACACAGCCCAGCTCCGCCAGTGCGGCATGGGCCATCTGCCACGCGGCCTTGCCCGCCGCTACGAGAAATACGCGCCCCTGCGGGTGAAAATGCTCCAAAGCGCGGCGCACCGCCTCATCCGGCAAAACGGACCGGATGGCCGCTGTCCAAATCGATTCTGCGCGTTGGCGCAAGAGCTGCTCCATTGTGTTGCTCCTTTCCTTTCGTAAAAGCAGGGGACAGCCGCCCGGCCCACTGCGGTTTGTCGCACCGGGCGCTGTCAGGATATGCTCTGCATATTCTCTTATCCGCAGAGCATGACCTTGGCGGTGAAGGTGCCGTTCTGATGGGTAAAGGTACTGGTGCCGCCGGTTTTCTCCGCAATACGGGTGACGGACTGGATACCGATCCCGTTTTCCCTCCGCTTGGAGGAGCGGAAAACGCCGTTCTTTTCGTTGACCTCGCCGTCAAACGCATTTTCAACCTCGATCAGCAGAATCCGGTCGGCGTGAACACAAGCGGTTATTTCGATCTGCCGCCTGCCCGGTGCGGTGCGAAGGCTTGCCTCCAGCGCATTTTCCAGCAGGTTGGAAAGCACCAGACACATATCGATCTCGTTAACCGGCAGTGTTTCCGGCAGGTCGAGTCTGGCGCGGAAGGGGATCTCATCGCGCTTTGCCATGGCGCAGTAATAGCCGACAACACTGTCAGCCGCACGGTTTTCACAGAAGCACATATCAAGATTCGGGATGCGGGAGACGGTTTTTGCAAGGTAGCTTTTCAGGTTCTCCAGGTCACCTGCCTCGGCCAGCGCAGAAATTTGATTGAATTGGTGGCGCATATCGTGCCGTGCCTGCCGCGCTTCCTCGATGGCGGTCCTGAGGTTTTCATAGCGCTGCTGCTGCATCGAAAGAAACTGGTTTTCCTGCTGCAGCTTCGCATTGCGGTTGAGACTGGTTGCCATCAGCAGGAAAACCGCATTGAAGCAGAACATAAAGACCAGAAGCGCACTGCTCAGCACAATATAGCCCTGCAGTACGCGGCCGGTCTGGAGCGTTGACTGATAGCGCGGGATCATGAAAAGGTTCAAAAGGATGAACGCCAGCGGCAGGACCCAGAACACATACCAGGTCTGCGCAAAATTGTCGTCCTCGACCATCGCACGCACCGTATGTGTCGCAGGATAATACGCGGCCAGCACGATGACCCAGCAAACGGCGTTATAGAACACGCAGGCGCCCAGGCAGAGCCACGGTCCGTCCGGCGGCAGCTGCAGATTCCGGATGATCGCGGCGCTGACGGCACGGGACAGGCTGTTCACGCACGCGAACACCGCGCAGACGGACAGCGCAATCGTGCCGGATTTCCAGAGGGAGATGGTAAGCGTTCTGGTATACAGGCAGATCGCAGCCAGCGCGACTCCCGCAAGGGCAAGGAACGTAGAAGCCCCAAGCCGATAGCAGGCAAGCCCGCTGCCGATGCACAGGCACGCCATCAAGGGAAAAAGCCAGGCGGCCAGCCTTCCGGGGGACTGCTTCAGATAGGTTTTTACAGGGAAATATCCAAGCAAAAGGCCGGGGAGTACGACGAGAAGCTCCAAAATCGGACGCAGAATATCCTTCATTTCATACGCTCCCTTTGCAGCAGAAATTCCATAAACGCCTGCCGGGCAGGCTTCAAAAGCTCCTGACTGACATAGACGCTGCTGCCGTCTGTCATGCAGAAGGCACCGTCCCGAAAATCTGCGGCGTGCTCTAAATTGACGATCATGCCTCTGCCGCAGACGAAAAAGCGGGGATCTTTTTTCAGAGGCTCGGTGAACACCTTAAAGCTCTGGCGGGTGACCAGCGTTTTCAGGGCAGTCGTGCGGATGTTGATCAGATGTGCAAAATGCTCTGCCGAGATAATGTCCCGGTAGCAAAGACGGACATCACTGCCGCTGACCTTCACCGTCAGGACCGGCTCGGGGCGGGGGAGTCTTGCAAGCATCTCGGCAAGCAGGGCGGAAAGCTCCTCCTCGGAAAAGGGCTTCACGAGATAGTGGAGCGCACGGACCTGAAAGCCCTCCAGCGCGTGGTCGGTTGAGGTCGTGGTAAAAACCAGAAGGCAGTCTGCGTCCGTTTTGCGCAGCTCCTTTGCAGCGTCCATGCCGCTCATCCCGTGCATGTAAATATCCAGAAACGCGGCGGTAAAGCGCTGCTCTTTTTCTGCGGCGAGAAAGCTCTCGCCGCTTTCAAATTCCAATAGCTCCGCCTCGGCGCCGCACAGGCGCAGCTGCCGCGCAAGGCGCGTTTTCAGCTGCGCGCGCTCGGTCTCAAGATCATCCACAATTGCTATTCTCATGCCGGACTGGCTCCTTCGGAAAAGATTCTATGTTAATTATACCACAACTTTCCGACTCCGGCACGGCGGAAAAACCCGATTTCGTGCCGGAATTGGGGCTTTCGTGCCAAAAGGCTTGAAAAGCCAGCACCGTTCCGTATACTGAAAGCAGAAACAGTCGACGACGGCAGAAAGGGGGCGGAGCGCTATGTACCACATTGCCGTGCTGACAAAGAGCGAAACGCAGGAGACCTTTTACAGAGAACAGCTTTCACGGTTCTGCGCAGAGCGCGGTCTGTTTCCCAGGGTGGACTGCTACCGCGGGCAGGAGGTATTCTTTGAGGTCGCGCGCAAAAATGCGCCGACCAACGCTGTAATTTCCCTTCCGGGCGTGGATGGGCTGAATGCAGTGGAGCACCTGCGGGCGCTTTTCCCGGAAACGCGCATCATCTGGTGCAGCGAGCTGGATTTTTCCCTGCATGCGTTCCGGCTGCGCGTAGACTACTTTCTGCTGGAGCCGATAACGGAAGAAGCATTCCGGCATGGGCTTTATGCATGGGTAGAAGAAAAACAACCGTCTGCTTCGCCCCGAGCGGATCACAACCAACACAGCAAGGAGGATCACCGATGAAAAAGAGAAACCCGATTTATACTGCAGGCAGCTTCCTGCTGGCAGGAGCATTGACCCTGTCGATGGCAGCCTGCAGCGGAGCACAGGCACCGGCGGAGGCCACGCAGACGCCTTCCGCCACTGCAACACCGGCTGCCACAGCCGCACCTGTCGAGGAAACGACCCCTTCCGCGCCGGTATCCGACGCACTCCCCGTGAAGGCCTTGCAGCCCAAGCAGGTCGAGGAAAACCCCTACATGGCAAAGAGTGATGCGAACATCCATCACGACGGCTATAACACCGATTCAACCGACGAGATCCTACCGCTCGGCATCTATCCGGAGATCCATGTCTCCTATGAGACGACAAACGCGAATGCGTCTCCCGCCATTTACTTTGACAGCTACGGCCATGCAGTCGTTCCGCTGCTCGGCGGCATCGCCATCCGCGATCTAAATGCGGAGGAGACAAAGACGCTCGGTTATTTTTCCCCGAAGCAGCATGACGGCGGCAGCTACCTGATCCAAAGCTCCTACACCTTCCTGGACGCTGAAAACCGCATCGTCTGCCCGACCAGCAACAACCATGTACTGATGCTCCGCGCAACGGACGAGGAGGGCAATGTCCTTCCCGAGTTTGAAAAGGTGCTTGACATCGACATCAAGGCGGCGGCAGAGGCCGCGCTCGGCAAGGAGCTGACGCAGAATCTTCTTTCCGTGGTATTTGACTACGACGGGAACCTCTGGTTCGCCACCGGCGGCTTCCGCATCTATCCCGAGCGCCAGCAGCAGGGCGTTCTCGGCTATATCGCCCACTCGGCAATCGAAGCGATCCTCAACGGTGAGCAGACCGACCTGTCGAAGGCGGTTTTCGTCTACGAGCTGACGCCCGGCGAGGGCGCGGAGAACGGCATTGCCGCCTCCAAGGACGGCGCGGTCATTCTGACCAATAAGAATTGCTATCTGCTGCGCGCCAACAACGGTGTCGAGGCTGTCTGGTGTACGCCGTATGAGAGCGTCGGCGCGAAGGTCAGCGGTGAAGGCGACAAGACCACCGGCGGCGGTCTTGCGTGGGGCGGCGGCTGCTCGCCGACGCTGACGCCGAACCTTGTGATGTTCACCGACAATGCAGACCCCGTGAATCTTCTTGCGCTCGACATGAAAACCGGTGAGGTCGTGGCAAAAACGCCGATGCTCGATGATCTGCCCGATGGCTATCAGGTGGCAATCGAGAACTCTGCAATCGTCTACGATGACGGCGCGGGCACGGTCAGCACGATTGTCTGCAACTGGTTCGGCGCAGGCAACGCAGGCCTTGCCGACCCCAACAACGATTCTTCGATCCAGAGCTACGCCAACATTTATGACCAGAACTGGCTGATGAAGGGCAATGCCATGATTGCCCCCGGCGTCGAGCGCGTGGACACCGTGAAAACCGACAGCGGCTACGAGATGAAGAGCATCTGGACCCGAAACGATCTGAGCGACACCGCAATCATGAAGCTCTCCACCGCAACGGGCTATATCTACGGCTATGTGCAGGATCTGACCACGGGTATGTGGCAGTACATCATTCTCGACTTTGCAACCGGCGAGACTGTCTTTACGATGGATGTATCCAACAAGTACGGCTACAATAATATGGCCATTGGCATGTACACCGGCAACAGCGGAAATGCACTCTACTGCCCCACCGGCTATCTGGAGCTGCTCCGCCTGCAGGACCGCTTTGTCTACCTGCCCGAGCTTCCGTACCGCGAGGTCGATCTCGATCAGGCGGCAAGAAATGTGCTTACACAGGATCAGTTTGCACAGGACGGCGGCGAAGGTACGGTTGCAAGCTGGCGCAATACCGCAACCATCCGCAATGTGCACCCCAATACCACGGTGGCCTTCCGCATGAACAACCTGTCCGGCAGCGCCTCCGATTTGACACTCTACGCCTATGGTGCAGACGGCAAGCTGGCAAAGGTTGCCCCCGAGCTGTGGTCGATCACGGATGAGAGCGGCGCGGCTGTGACCGAGCTGACGGACGGCGTACTCTATGAGCTGCGCGTGACCGTCGCCGACGGCGGCGATTTCGACCTGAGCGAGACGGAAAAGGAAATCAAGCTGTCCGTTGTGCTTGGAAAATAAGTGGGTTTTGAGAGGCTGCTGTACATTCCTCCCAAAAAGACCCCAAAAAGACCGAAATAAAGCCATAAAATGCTTTGAGGTTCACACCGTCAAGCAGACAGAAAAACAGGATTCGTTTATCGTTCGCCGTTTCCACAAGGAAACGGCGAATTTTTCGTGCAAAGACGAAACAGCCAATGCACGATCCTCTCCGAAGCATCGGGTGCAATGCAATCTTAACGCAATCTTAATATTCCGGCAGAAAAGCTTAACACCATCTTTAAACGGGCGGCGCTATACTGTATTGTACGAAAATTCTGCTGGAGTGTGATTTCTCTTGCCATTTCATCGGCGTTTAGCCTGTAAGCTCAATTACTTTCAGTCCATAATTCTGATGTTTGCAGCGGTTATCCTTATCGGGGCGGCACTTCTGATGCTGCCGATTTCTGCGCAGGAGCGCACCGTCACCCCTTTCCATGAGGCATTATTCACAGCAACCTCCGCCGTCTGTGTCACAGGGCTGGTTGTGCGGGATACAGCTTCTCACTGGTCAGCGTTCGGTCAGGCCGTGTTGATGGTGCTGATTCAAATCGGCGGCTTGGGTGTGATTACAGTCGGCGCGTCTTTCTCGCTTTTATCAGGCCGGCGCATTTCCCTGTCCCAGCGCGGGCGGATGCAGGAAGCTATGTCCGCCCCCAAAGTCGGCGGCATTGTGCGGCTGACAGGCTTTGTGATCCGTGCCTCTTTGATGATAGAAGGAATCGGCGCGCTTTGTATGCTCCCGGTTTTCTGCCGGGATTTCGGCGTTTCCGGGATATGGAAAGCCGTTTTTCATTCCGTCTCCGCTTTCTGCAATGCGGGCTTTGATTTAATGGGTACCCCCGACATGCCTTTTGTCTCGCTGACCGCATATCGTGCAGACCCGGTTATCAACCTGACGATTTCCGCCCTGATCGTTGCGGGCGGCATCGGCTTTCTGACATGGGATGACGTGCGGACCAATCGGCTTTGCTTTCATCGCTATCGGCTGCAGAGCAAAGTTATTCTGACGGCAACAGCGCTCTTAATTTTGCTGCCAACGCTATACTTTTTCTGCTTTGAATTCAAAGGCAGCACACTGCGGGAGCGGCTGTTGCTCTCGCTGTTCCAGTCCGTAACACCCCGAACAGCGGGATTCAATACGGCAGACTATACGTCACTGTCCAGCAGCGGGCGCGGTCTTACCATTCTGCTGATGTTCATCGGCGGTTCATCGGGTTCTACGGCGGGCGGCATCAAGACAACAACGGCGGCAGTGCTTGTCGCCAATGCGTTTGCTGTATTCCGCAGGCAGAAAAGCCCCGAAATGTTCGGGCGGCGGATGGAAGAAAAAGCGGTCCATGATGCCGCAGCTATTTTTACACTGTATCTCGTCCTTTCGCTGACGGGAGCGTTTGTCATCAGCACGGTGGAGACGCTGCCGCTGTCCGAATGTCTGTTTGAAACGACCTCGGCCATTGCTACCGTAGGGCTGTCTCTGGGGTTGACACCGCATCTTGGAATCGTCTCACAGGGAATTTTAATTTTCTTGATGTTCATTGGGCGCGTCGGCGGACTGACTATGATTTATGCAGCGCTCTCCGGCAGCAAAAGCAGCGTTGCACGGCTGCCGCAGGAACGCATCACCGTAGGATAAAGAAAGGTACATACCATGAAGTCTATTTTACTGATCGGGTTGGGTCGATTTGGCCGCCACATCGCAGAGGAGCTGAACAAGCTCGGCCATGAGGTCATGGCGGTGGACGAAAACGAGGACCGCGTCAACGCCGTTCTGAGCATTGTGACCAACGCCCAAATCGGCGACAGCACCAACGCGGAATTCTTGGAGGCGTTGGGCGTCCGCAATTTTGATGTCTGTATTGTGGCGATCAGCGGAAATTTTCAGAGCTCGCTCGAAACCACTTCCCTGCTGAAGGAGCTGGGCGCAAAAATGGTCGTCTCCCGTGCGGAACGGGATGTGCAGGCTAAATTTCTGCTGCGCAACGGTGCGGATGAGGTGCTTTACCCGGAAAAGCAGCTGGCCAAGTGGGCGGCCATCCGCTACGGGTCCGACCATGTGCTGGATTATATCGAGCTGGACCACGACCACGCCATTCTGGAAGTAGCTGTGCCGTCCGCGTGGATCGGAAAGACTGTTGGCGACATCAATATCCGCAAGAAATACAGCATCAACATTCTGGGCATCAAGCGCAACGGGATTGCCGACGTCAACATTGACTCGGACACGGTTCTGCCCGGTGACGGCACATTGCTGGTGCTGGGCGAGGGCAAGGCCCTGAGCCGGTGCTTTCATATCTGATCGTTTGCAAGGGAAGTGGTTCATTTGAGAACGGCACTGCTGATTTTGCTGTTTCTGGCCGCAGGACTTTTTCTTGTTTTTATCGGTATCCAATGTGATGCGTTCTGGCGCAGCGTTCGCCGCGCACAATTTGAGCGGCGTGAAGGCTTCCGGCGCTGGTAATGCCGCCCGAAATATGGTATGATACCCTTCAGAAGGGAGGATTTGCTGTGAATATTAAAAAGCCATCTCCCGATACAATGAAAGAGCAGGCCGTCCGACAGGCAAAGGATCTTTTGATCACGGTGCTGATTCTGACCGCTGCAACCGGCATCGGCAATATTTTCTGGTATTTCTCTTTTACCAAAAATATCATATCGGTGTATATTCTGGGGACATTGCTGACCTCGCTTTTTACCAAAAGCTATTTCTACGGCTTTTTAAGCTCGTTTTCCAGCGTGCTTCTTTTCAATTTTTGCTTTACAGAACCCCGCCTGACGCTGCACGCATACGAGCGCGGCTACCCTGTCACCTTTGCCATTATGCTGATCGTTTCCATCATTACGGTCACATTGGCGATTCAGAATATCCGCAATGCCGAGGAGAAAGAGCGCGCTGCCGTCCGCGCCAAGAATGAACAGCTGCGTGCCGATTTGCTGCGCACGATTTCCCACGACCTGCGTACCCCGCTGACATCCATTTCCGGCAATGCCTCCAACCTCATCAGCAACTATGAGAAGATGGACGACCCCACCCGCAAGCAAACGTTTCTGGACATCTACGACGACTCTATGTGGCTCATCAATCTGGTGGAGAACATTCTTTCCATCTCCCGCATTGAGGATGGGCGGATGAATCTGTCCATCTCTACAGAGTTAGTAAGTGAAGTGTTTGAAGAAGCCCTGCGCCATACCAACCGGCACAGCGGGCAGCACACGATTACGGTACAGATGGACGATGATCTGCTGCTGGCGCACATGGATGCCAAGCTGATTGTGCAGGTCCTGATCAATCTGGTGGATAATGCCATCAAATACACGCCTGCCGGGTCGCACATTGTCCTTTCCGCTGCGGCGCAGGGGGAAAGCGCCGTAATCCGGGTAAGCGATGACGGCCCCGGTATTCCCGACGAAGCAAAAGAAAAGGTCTTTGAAATGTTCTCCACCGGGGAAAAACGCATTTCGGACAGCCGCCGCAGCCTTGGGCTGGGACTGGCTTTATGCCGCACGATCATCGCAGCCCACGGCGGCACCATTACACTGTCCGACAATACGCCGCACGGCTGTATCTTTACTTTTACACTGCCCCTTGGGGAGGTTTCTTTGCATGAATAAACCCTTGATTCTGGTTGTGGAGGACGATGCGCCTATCCGCAACCTGATTACCACGACACTGAAAACGCAGGATTACAAGTACATTGCGGCGGCTACTGCGTCCGAAGCGCTCCAACAGGCAACGATCCATGCACCGGATGTGATGCTGTTGGATCTTGGTCTGCCTGATCTGGACGGTATCGAGGTGATTCGCCGTATTCGCAGTTGGTCTGCGATGCCCATCATCGTTATCAGTGCCCGCAGCGAGGACAGCGATAAAATCGAAGCCTTGGACAGCGGTGCCGACGACTACCTGACGAAACCGTTCTCGGTAGAGGAGCTGCTGGCGCGGCTGCGGGTAACGTTCCGCCGCATCTCGATGCTGCAAAACGCCGCCGGTTGTTCGGTTTTTACCAACGGTGATCTGCAAATTGATTTTGCGGCTGGCTGTGCCACCTTGAAAGGGCAGGAACTGCACCTGACGCCCATCGAGTACAGGCTGCTCTGCGTCATGGCCAAGAATTGCGGCAAAGTGCTGACCCATACTTATATCACCCACGAAGTCTGGGGCAGTTCCTGGGACAATGACGTGGCCTCGCTGCGTGTTTTTATGGCTACGCTGCGCAAAAAGCTGGAATCCGAGCCGGATTCGCCGCAGTATATCCAGACGCATATCGGCATTGGATACAGGATGCTGAAGGTGTAAAGAAGTTTAGCCGAAAGAGGTATAATAAAAACTCGCAAAATTGCGGAAAAAAATGCAAGCGACAACGGAAAAGTATGGAATACCACCGCTATCGCCTGAAGCCCCCTATCCTTCGCTAAACTTTGATTTAGCGAAGTTGTGTATGGAGGGCTTTTACCCTATCGATTTTGGAATCGCAGCGGTTGCTATAGTCCCCCCCTAGTGAGCAAGATAAAAGCACTTTCCCTTATTTGCAATGCAAATATAAGGGAAAGTGCTTTTTTGTAAGGGCAAAGTAAGGGCAAAATTCCGCGTTTAAAGCTGTGCAAGACCTGCCGGGTGCCATTCGTCCCGGATGCCGATGTCGGCACAGACAATCTCACCGCAGAAGGGTGCGGAGCTTGGAGCTGTGTGCAGGGGCTTGCAGCTGTCAAACGTCACGGTCAGGTCTGCGCGGACGGCTCCCTCGGCGGCCTCACCCGTATCGGTGTTGATGCCGCTGGGCAGATCGACGGCCAGCACGAATGCGCCGCTTTCCCGCTGACGATTCATCAGCGCACAGGCAGCCAGCCCGGCCGGGCGAAGGCTGCCGTGAAACCCGGTGCCATACAAAGCATCCACGACGGCGTCAAAGGGCTGTGCTGCCAGCGCTGCCGCATCGCGGCATTTGGTGACCGGCAGGTCTGCCAGGCGTGCATAGTTCGTCATGGCATCGGGCGTTTTAGGGTCGCCCTCGGCCAGCAGGACGACCACGCGCCAGCCATCTTGGACGGCGGCGCGGGCCATCACAAGGCCGTCTCCGCCGTTGTTGCCCTTGCCGCAGACGATGAGCAACGCCCCGCCCAGCGGAAGGCGCGCCCGCAGCTGGGTGTAGGCGGCCAGCCCGGCGTTTTCCATCATTTGCAGATAGGGCAAGCCGTGGGCGTTGCCTGCACGCTCGATCTCCTTCATCTGCGCAGCGGTCACAATGCGGTGCTTCATAATTTGTGCCTTCCTTCTAATAGAGGTGCGCCCCAACTCCGCAGCGCACTTTTTTGACAGCCGTCCTTTACAGCGCCGTGCCCGTTTTGGGCACAAAAAAGCGGGTCATGTCGGCCTGCTCCAGCGCCAGCAGCTTTACCTTTCTGTCAATGCCTCCGGCATATCCGGTCAGGCTGCCGCCGGTGCCGACCACGCGATGGCACGGAATGATAATAGAAATTTTGTTATGCCCGACAGCGCCGCCCACGGCCTGCGCAGACATCCGGGGCCTTCCCTGCTTTTCCGCAAGCTGCCGCGCGAGCTCACCATAGGTCACAGTCTGCCCGTAGGGAATTTGCAGCAGCAGCGCCCACACTGCCTGCTGAAACGACGAGCCAGCCGGGTGCAGCGGCGGCAGAAAGCCCGGCTCCTGCCCCGCAAAGTAAAGGTCCAGCCAGCGCCGGGCCTCGGAAAGGACCGGCGTTTCCCGTTCGGTATGCTCGGCGGGCAGTCCGTCGGCAAAATATTTTGCGCCGTCGAACCACAGCCCGGTCAGCCCGACCTCGTCCGCCGCCAGCAGGATACGGCCCAACGGGGCGTCATAATACTGAATATATGTCATCGTATGTGCACCTCACCGGCTGAAAAACAGGCCGTAACAGCCCGCAGTCTTTTTATCATTATACCGCATTCCGCTGCAAAGCTCTATCCGTATTTTGCAAAATAGCCCAAAATATCCAAGGTTGTTGTCTTTCAGACCGTCTAAAAATTGCATTCTCGCCTTATTGCGTGTGTAGGGGCGACCATTGGTCGCCCGCCAGCCTACCACCGCAGCGCATTTTTCGGGACAGTTTTCTTGCAAGACAAACGGGCACGGGCGAGCAATGCTCGCCCCTACAAAAGTTTTTCGACAGTCTGCAAGACTGTTGCCTTTTTCCCGCCAATCCCCTATAATCATGGGTAATGACAAATAAAGGAGCACTACCATGAAAATTGCAATACCCTATCAAAACGGCCAGGTTTTCCCGCACTTCGGCCATGCACCGCAGTTTAAATTCTACACCATCGAGAGCGGCATGATTTTACACACCGAGGTCGTCGAGACCGCGGGCAGCGGCCACAGCGCCGTGACGGCCTTTCTGATGCGCGGCGGCGTTGACACGCTGATCTGCGGCAGCATCGGCGCGGGCGCGCAGACTGCCGTAGCCGGGGCCAACATCAGGCTGTACGCCGGTGTCAGCGGCGACGCCGACAAGGCCGTGCTGGCGCTGCTGGCCGGAAAGCTCGTCCATGACCCCACTGCTGTTCACTGCGGCCACCACGACGGTGAGCACCACTGCGGCGGGCATCACTGCCACTGACAAGGAGGCTTGCACCATGACCCTTACCGAACGTGCAGCCGCGGCTGCAGAATTAAAAACCACCGGGCAGTGCAACTGCACCCAGTCTGTTGTAAAGGTATTTGAGGACAAACTGCCCGTGGAGGGCGACACCCTGCGGATGCTGGCGGCAGGCTACGCTGCCGGTATGGGCTGCCTGGAGAGCACCTGCGGCGCACTGATCGGCGCTGTGATGGTGGCCGGCATCCTGACGGAGGGCCGCGGCACGCCCGCTGTGGCACGCGCACTGGTCCGGAGCTTTGAGCAGCGGTGCGGCGCGACCATCTGCAAGGAGCTGAAGGGCGTTGCCACCGGCGTGCCGCTCTGCCCCTGCCCTGAATGCGTGCGCAATGCCGTGCTGGCGCTGGGCGACGTACTGCCCGACGCCGTAAAGGAGTGAGCGCCGATGTTTTTTGCCTACGGGGAAGCCGAGCTTGCCTGCCTGCGCGCCAGGGACAAGCGGCTGTGTGAGGTCATCGACAAAATCGGGCATGTGGACCGCGTCGTCGATACCGATTTGTTTTCGGCGGTGGTGCACCACATCATCGGCCAACAGATCTCGACGAAGGCGCAGGCCACGATCTGGCAGCGAATGCAGGACGCACTGGGCACCGTGAACGCCGAGACGATCCTGGCTGCCGGTGTTCCCAAATTGCAGGCGCTGGGCATGACCTTTCGCAAGGCGGAGTACATCACCGATTTTGCCGAGCGCGTCCACAGCGGTGCGTTCGATCCGGAGGGCATCCGGCAGAAAAGCGACGAGGACGCCATCCGCGAATTGAGCGCCCTGAAGGGCATCGGTGTTTGGACGGCGGAGATGATTTTGCTGTTCTGTATGCAGCGGCCCAACATTTTCAGCTACGACGACCTTGCCATCCAGCGCGGTCTGCGGATGGTCTACCACCACCGCAAAATTGACCGCAAGCTGTTTGAAAAGTACCGCCGCCGGTTCAGCCCCTATTGCAGCGTGGCCAGCCTGTACCTGTGGGCCGTGGCAGGCGGAGCGATCCCGGAAATGCGCGATTATAAGCCGAAAACCGCACGATAAAAAAGGCAGCCGACCCGCTGTAGCTCTGTCAACGGGTCGGCTGTTCTTTTATATTTTAAATTTGCCACGGAGTTATAAAGCCCTGTTATGCTCATCGCGCTGCCTTTGCCGGAATTTTGCTGCGCAGCGTCTCAAGGCGGTTCAGCGCGTCGTTCAGCGTCTCGTCCTTCTTGGCAAAGTGGAAGCGGATTAGGTGGTTGACAGGCTCCCGGAAGAAGCTCGAGCCCGGCACCGCGCCGACACCGACCTTAGCGGCCAACTCCTCGCAGAACTTCAAATCGCTGTCATAGCCGAATTCGGAAATGTCCATCATCACATAATACGCACCCTGCGGTACGTTGTGGACAAGGCCCAGAGCGTCCAAGCCCTTGCAGAACAAATCGCGCTTGTGCGTGTATTTTGCCAGCAGATCATCGTAGTAGTCCTGGCCGAATCGCAGTCCCGGGATGATGGCCTCCTGCAGGGGAGCCGCCGCGCCGACGGTCAGGAAGTCGTGTACCTTCTTGGCGCGCTCTATGATGGGCGCGGGCGCAATGACGTAGCCCAGCCGCCAACCCGTGACCGAGTAGGTCTTGGACAGCGACGAGCAGGAGATCGTCCGCTCCCACATACCGGGCAGCGCGGCAAAATAGGTGTGGGTGTGCGGCGCGTAGACGATGTGCTCGTACACCTCGTCGGTGATAACATAGACATCATACTTTTTGGCAAGGCCCGCAATCAGCTCCAGCTCGTCCCGGGTGAACACCTTGCCGCAGGGGTTCGAGGGGTTGCACAGGATCAGCGCCTTCGGGTGTTGGCGGAAGGCATTCTCCAGTACCTCGGGGTCAAAGGTAAATTCCGGCGGCGTCAGCGGCACATAAATAGGCTCTGCCCCGGTCAGGATCGTGTCCGCGCCGTAGTTCTCGTAAAACGGCGAGAAGATAACGACCTTGTCCCCCGGGTTCGTCACGGTCATCATGGCGGTCATCATCGCCTCGGTGCTGCCGCAGGTCACAACGATCTCACTGTTGGGGTCAATTGTCCGGCCCATATAGCGGGTCTGCTTGGCGGCAAGCGCCTCGCGGAAGTTCTGCGCGCCCCAGGTGATGGAGTACTGGTGGTAGTCCTCGTGCGCGACCTCGGCCAGCCGGTCCAGAATTGCTTTGGGCGGGTCAAAATCCGGGAATCCCTGGGAAAGGTTCACCGCGCCGTATTGGTTGGAGATACGGGTCATGCGGCGGATGACGGAATCGGTAAAGCCTGCGGTACGGTCAGAAAGCGGCTGCATTGGTAAATCACCCCTGTTGTTTATTCCTATCTGTTTGCTTGGTTACTTTGCATTGTACCGCGGCAGCGCAGGTTCGTCAATGCCGTTCCGCGGAAATTTTGCATTTTGGAAAATCGCTGGTATAATAAAGGAAACAGACAAACCGTAAATCGGAAAGGATGTTCCCGATGCCGCAAGATAAATCCTTACAGATGAATCAAACCATCGAAACTGCCATTTTGCAGCTGCAGCAGTCCCCTACCCCGGAGCAGCTGGCCCACACACTGACCGTCGTCCGCCGCTGTATGCAGGCAGGCGGGCAGTGGATCGTGGCCGTCGAGCCTGTCCCCGGTGGCGGGCAGGTGCAGCCCCGGGTCGTGACGACGGCGGACGGCGCAAACTGGTGGTACGCCTTCACCTCGTTTGAGGAGCAGATGAAAAGCCCCGACACGGTGAAATCGACCTTCCTTGCAGACATTGACAAGCTGTTTGCCGCAGCGCTCTCCGCACCGGAAATCGCGGGCATTATTGTAAATCCGTGGCACTGCACCCTGCAGCTGGATAAGGAGCTGATTCGCATCATCCAGCCGGGCCGTGCCAGCTGACGGGAGGATGTAGACGATGAAAATTCAATCTGTTGCTATTTTGGGGGCCGGAGCCGTCGGCTGCTATGTGCTGTGGGGCCTGGCCGACAAGGCCGCTGCCAACACCCTGCAGCTTGGCGTCGTGGCGGAGGGTTCCTGCGCCGAGCGGCTGCGGCAAAACGGCTGCACGATCAACGGGCAGGTCTATCACCCGCAGGTCTGGACCCCGCAGCAGGCCCACGGCGTCGATCTGCTGATTGTCGCGCTGAAATACGGCGCACTGCCCGGCGCGCTGGACAGCATCCGCACCATTGTGAGCGAACGCACCGTTGTCATGAGCCTGATGAACGGCGTTGACAGCGAGGAGCTCATCGCCGCACAGGTCGGCGCGGCTCATGTGCTGCCCGCGCTCATCAAGGTGGCCTCCCACCGCACCGAGGACGGTGTGCGGTTTGACCCGGAGACGACCATCGGCATCATCTACGGAGAGCTGACCGCACCGTTTGACAGTGACCGGGTGCAGGCGGTGCGGGCGCTGTTTGCGGACACGGGCATTCATTTCCGTGTGACCGAGCATATCCGCGAGGAGATTTGGTCCAAGTTCCGGCTGAACGTCTGCAACAATCTGCCGCAGGCGATCCTCGGCGCGGGTGTCGGCTGCTACAGCGACAGTGCCCATATAAAGGCCATCAGCGACGGCCTGCGCCGCGAGCTGGAGGCCATTGCCGCCGCCAAGGGGATCGACCTCTCCAAGGCAGCTGCGGGCTCCACCCACGGCAGCACCGTGCCGCCAACCGCGCGCTACTCCACCCTGCAGGACCTCGACGCCGGGCGGCACACAGAAATCGATATGTTCTCCGGTGCGCTCATGCGCATGGGGCGCAAGTTAGGCATCCCGACGCCCTACAACGAATACACCTACCACATGATCAAGGCTCTGGAGGAGAAAAACGACGGCCTGTTTGACTATACACCAACAGATGCTGTGACCTGCTCCCGGTAATAAGGAGATACTGACGACCCTTGCGGACGGCTGCATTTTTCTGATTTTTTTTATTTTTTGCAGAAAAAAACTCTCAATAGTCCCACCGCGGGCGTCTATTGAGAGTTTTTTTCTGCATTTTTATAAAAATAATTACCTGCGGCTCTGCGTCGCCTTTTGGCAGTCTGCATTTTGGAAAAGCTGTGCTTCTCCTGCCGACCCTCTCCCCTTCCCTGCCGGTTTCCCCGGATGCGCATGATCTTGTTTTCCGTTTTGTATATTGTATATAAATTATTACGCTTTGTTTCTTTTGTTCTATTTTTGCAGCGGAGAAAATTTCTCGCAATACTTTTTTCTTTTTTCGTATACTTTTACGTACTATCGAAGATTCCGGGAGATTTTTTTGTTCAGAATAAAACTCGCAATACAAAAAGGAGAATTTTTCTGTTTTTTTCTTCTGTTGTCAGAAAATTTCTCTCAATAAGCCTTTTTCCCCTCTGCCCTCTCTTTTTTGTCACTGCACTCTCCCCTGCTCCGCCGGAAAAGCCGCGAACTGATTTTTTACTGCGTAGTATTTTTCTCTCAACAGCGCAGAAGAAAACTCGCATTTCGCTGTCTGCTTTGCCCGCAGCCGCTTGCGTACTGAGAGTTTTTTTCTGCCGAATTGAGAGTTTTATTCTGGCAAAATCAGTAGAAGAGAACTCTCAGCACAGCAGAATATTTCTCTTTTTTCGTGGGAAGAAAACTCTTTTTTCACAGGAATTTTTCTCTCAATTCAGCAGAAGAAAACTCGCAATCTACTTATTATATACTGTCTCTTATACACATCTGACGCTGCCGACG
>ENA-UAYF01000197-UAYF01000197.1-human-gut-metagenome-genome-assembly--contig:-NODE-197-length-35508-cov-8.296844_pt1 | contig 35508 bp, 39 predicted proteins | sample MGYA00244017_ERZ654600 | MGnify/ENA primary metagenome ERZ654600 (study PRJEB26926, sample SAMN06164490) | human gut metagenome | biome: ENVO:00009003; feature: ENVO:2100002; material: ENVO:00002003... | reverse complement strand
GGTACTATGACTGCGAAAGATAAGGTAGAATTGGACAGAATCAATACCGCTAACTTTGCTTTGGGTGCCGTTACTCCTAACGAAACCACAGTGGGAATTGCTGCTACTAAGACTAATGTTGAAGATGGTACTACAGTTCAGAACCCAATTACTTTGCCTTCATCAACTCCCGAAAAGGCTGGTGTACAATCAGCTGCCGATAAGAAGTTGTTCGATTCTCTTCCTCCAAAGCTTGTAAGTTATCATCGCAATTCAGTACCCTATGCGGAACATGTAGACCTTGTTTCTCAACCTTCAGTAAAGAATGAAGAGACGGGTATTTATGAAACGAAGGGGACAGATAATCTTTCCATACCTAAGGCAACTAAGGAAATGGCCGGTGTAATGACCGCTGCTGATAAGGTAAATCTTGATGAGACCTTACCAGATGCTATTGCTCAAGAGGTTCAAGACCGCAAGGATGCAATCGAGGCTTTAGGTAATGAATCTACAGCTGCCCTGAACAAAGAAATCCAAGACCGTAAAGATGCAGATACTGCTCTTGATACCAAGTTCACTAAAGCAGTAGCTGATGAAGCAAAAGCTCGTACGGATGCCGACACTGCATTGGGTGCAAGAATCGACAAAGAGATCTCCGATAGAACAGCAGCTGATACTGCACTTGATAATAAGTTGCAGGCAAACATTGATGCTCTAGAAGCTAAGCATGATGCCTTTGTAGCAACTAAGGGACAAGCTGATGGGTTTGCTCCATTGGATGGGAATGGGTTAGTACCTGCTAACCATTTGCCTTCATATGTAGATGATGTACTTGAAGTATATGCTACCTATGATGTAAGCCCCACTGGAGGTCTTACTAATGTTCAATTGTATACGGATGCAGGTCACCAAACTCCCGTAGTTGGAGAATCTGGTAAGATTTATATAAATGTTGCCGATGGTGAACCTCCATACCAATTCCGTTGGTCAGGTACTAAATTCGTAGATAGTAATACTTCGTCTCTTATCATTGGGGAAATCGCAGGTACTGCTTTCGAAGGTAGTAGAGGTAAGCATCTTGAGGATGTGGTATCTAGCATGCCTAAAAATTTAATTAGTAAGGTTTCAATAGCTAACAAAAATAAGCGTAATATTATTATCTTATGTAATTATTCTGCTACGGATGGTCAAGGTCATTACATTGATAAACCCGATGGGATGGTAATCCCTCTAACTCCAGCCACTACTCGAGAAGCTGGTCTGATGGATGCCGATAGTGTAATAAAGCTTAATCAAACCTTACCAGATGCTATTGAAGCTGAACAAGAGGCTCGTATTGCAAAAGATAATGAGCATGATAAACTAATCAATAGTTTACCTCAGGAGATAATGACGGTAATAAACGGTGTTACCCAAAATACGAATAATCTCGGATTAAAGTATTTTAGATGGGTAAAGAATACCGAAGAGGGCTCATATAGTAGAGGTACAGATGTGAATGTCATCATACCAGCAGCAACTAAGACTACTGCAGGTGTAATGACTGCCCAAGATAAGACTAACTTGGATAATACGGTACAGGGGTTGGCAAATGAGATTACCAATAGAACTAATGCTATCAATGCTCTTCGTACAGAATTGAAAACTTACGTTGACGATTTGATTGCCGATACTGGTTCAGATGTAACTGCCTTAGAAACTAAGGTAAATAATCACATTGCCAATAAATCTAATCCTCATGGAGTTACCAAATCCCAGGTTGGTTTGGGTAATGTTAATAATACTTCTGATGCTGATAAGCCAGTATCTACTGCTCAAGCTACTGCTATTGCTGATGCTAAGGCTGCAGGTACTGCTGCTCAGACTTCTATTAATAGCCATGCTGGTAGAAGAGATAATCCTCACGTAGTAACTAGAGCTCAATTGAGTTTGGCAACTACCGACCAGGTAGTATTTGCTAAGACCACGGCTCCTTCCGGTTTCTTCAAAGAGTCTTCAGATGTTCGACTCAAATCTAACATTAAGGATTTGAATCATACTCTGGAACAGATTTGCCAGATACCAACTAAGTCATTCGAAATGCTTGGTAAAGAGGACGAGGGAACTATTGCTCAGAATCTTGAGGGATTGGGATTTGGTAAATATGTAGAGGAAGTTCCAGTAGAGAAATCTACAGTACCTAATCCAGAGGAATTCGAAACTTTGGAAATCAATGGGGAAGAGTATGTACTCGTAAAACAAGTTAAATATCACAAGATGTCAACTTTGGCAATCGAGGGTGTTAAACTTCTTTACGATGAGATTAAGGCTTTGAAGGCTGAGATTCAAGAACTTAAAAAATAAATAATCATGGGAGAGATAGCAACCTGGAGTGCTGTCAAAACTAAAGTAGGCCTTGGTAAGACAGGAAATGACTGCCCTACCAAGGCTGAATTGTTAGCACTCTCCTCGACAGGAACAGGGGAGAATTATGTGGGGTTGGAACTATCCAATGCCAGTTCCTATGGAAATAATGAATGTGTCAAACTCGAAGATATTCATAAGGTAACCTATAAGTATACTTTTACAGCTATAAATACTTCCTTTACTTTCACTGCTATAGGGGGGGAATCGACTCCAGCTCGATTAGGCTTAACTTCAACTAAACAAAAGTATTTAGATGGAGTAGCTCATGGTTCTTCTATAGCAGTAGGTCATACAGGAACCCCTTTACCCGACTGGTTAAAAGGTTCTACTGATACGATTGGATTTACCGCTACAGAAAATTTAACCCTATCCTCAAGAACTCATACTAGAACCTATACTCAGGACGAAACCGGTAAAACGATCTCGGTTACTTTCACTCAAGCTGCAGCTTCTCAATCTTGGAGTTATGGGTTTAGTGTAAATCCAACTTCTATGTCATTTGGGGCTACAGGAGGTACTAAAACCTTTACGGTAACTTCATACAAGCAAGAATTAAGAAATGGCCATAATTATGGTAACCAAATTTCTTTAACTTATACTAGAGCTAATGGAGGAAGTATATCCGGTACTGGTACTTCAGTAACTATGGGTAATAATACTTCTACCAGTACTCGTAGTGGTACCGTAACTTTAACCCAAGCAGAAACCAATAAGAAAGTAACCATATCTTGTTCTCAATCTGCAGGTTATAAGACTTATAGTGAAATTACTGCAAGTGGTGGAGCTGTAACCGATATACCTGCAAGTGGAGGTACAAGAAGTTCATTTACTACTTTGCCAACTTATTCCCAGACCTGGGGATGGAATGGTTCTACAACGGGAGGAGGTACGATTACAAGTGGTGCTAGTATTAGTTATGGTACTGCAGTTAGTGCAAGTTCTTTGGGAACTACATCTAAGGCTAGAACAAGAGTAGGCTCCCTTACTTGTACAATATCTCTGAATGGTAAATCGAAGTCTACCACTCTTGATGTATACCAGGCAAAGAATAAAATTACCAGTACTACTGATGGTACACCAGTAATAAGCTTATCTGCAAGTTCATACTCTATCTCTAATTCAGGAGGTAGTGTTAATATTTATGCCAGTGTAAGTATACCTACTACCAATCATTGGAGTTCAGGGTCAACCAGTGCAGGTTCATCGAAGAGTGCTACACCTACGGTTAGTGCAAGTGGTACAGGCTTTAGCTTGAATGCTGCTAAGACGGTACTTACTGCTACAGAGAACTCGGGTACTTCAAGTAGAAGCTGTGTAGTAACTGCAACCTATAATGGGGCAACTACTAAGACCATTACAGTTACACAAAGTGCTGCTTCAGTATCCTATAGATACTACTTGGCCTTCACTTCTCCTACTGGTTCAAAAACTACTACCAGAACTGGGTTGTCAGCTTTGGGAGGTAATAACTTTACGGTTGATGTAGCCTATTCTTTTAAGACTAAGGTAATAGATGGTTCTGAGATAAGTACAAGATATCCCTTGGCTTTAACTGTAACTTCAAAACCAAGTTGGGTTACAAATGTAGCCATTACAACGTTATCTAGCGATTATGGAAACTATGGGTTAACCTTAACCTTAACAGAGAATACTGTAGAATCAACAAGGTCAGGTACCATTAAATTAAGGCAAGCAGAAATCGATGATGATGGTTGGGAGCTTACAGTCAACATAACTCAGAAGGCTGCAGTGATTACCTATGAATACGTATTTAATTTGGGGTAATAAAAATACAACACTATTCTGTATTTAATGTATAATTAACCTAAGTATTAATCTTTAAAACCTTACAATTAGGGGAGTAGAAGTAAAAGGTGCCGGCGATGGCGTTGTAATCGCGGACAGAGGACTTTGTGATTTGGGATACAAAACTAATTCCGATATCCGGGATTCTCGTGACCAAATGGGAGCAGGCTTCAACCGTGTTATGGATCGTCTCTGCCACATGGAACATGAACAACAGAATTGCTGCTGCGAAACTAAAGGTTTGATTAAAGAAGTAAAATCTGACTTGGCTCTTCAGCTGGAACGTTGCTGCTGTGACCTCAAGAATGGACAACAGGAAATCAAGTGTCTCATCGAGAATACTGCAAAAGACCAGGAGATTGCCCGTCTGAATCGAGTGGTAGATGCCCAGAGAGACCAGAACATTATCAATCAAGTTGTGGCTGCCTTAAAAGGTACAACTATACCGGCTCGGTAATTTTTAATTTGCCGGGATGACTAAAAAGGAGTGCATCTATTTTAGGTGTACTCCTTTTTTCGTTTTAACTCATTAAACTAAGGAATTATGGAAAAAGAACAACTCACCGAATTCAAGATACAATTAGCTCTACCGGCTCCCAATATAGAGATTGCACAAGAAGTAGCAAACAAAGCTCAGGTACTCATTGATCAATTTGGATACTATCAATTCTTAAACCTGGTAGACTTCATGCAAAAGAATCCGGGTGCAGTTTCATTTGGTTTCATTTGGTTTAAATTTAATAAATAGAAAATGATTATGGACGAAAGAACATTGATTTTCCAAAAGTTACAAAAGGGTGAAGTAATCTTTACCTTAGAGAAAGACAGGAGGTCTGGTTATCCCATTTTCGATACCGCAAAGATTGTGAAGGTAGGCGAGAGTAAACCCATGGCATCCGGTACTAAAGATGGCTTTGTTAACAGTATCGAATTAGTGATCCAAGATTCTGTATCACAGCTTACAATATACCTACCTTCACAATCTGATGAGGGTATTTATAATGGTGTATATTATACTACCGATGTAGTGAATATAATTAATGAGGTTACTATGCAGAAACATAATGCCTTGAATATACTTAACAATCGACCAAAGTTTGAGGCAATTGTTTCTGAATGCGATAACATTCTCAATTCAATTAACCAATCACCTTCTGCTCCAAGTAAACCTGCTCCAGGGTTTGAGGAGTTCCGTCAATACATGGACCAACGAATCTCCACTCAAGAGACTCTGTTACATAGAATTGCTCAGGAGCTGGGATTGGATAAACCTAAACAACAGTAAGAATTATGCCAAGTAAGTCGGTTAATATTACACTATCGACTCCAGTTGGCTCTCTAGAAATATACGTAGACAAACGAGAACAAGCTCGTGCAGAAAGGTTGATTGCCAAAACTCCAAGTATCTTAACCAAAGGCTATGCGAAGGGTACAGAAAAGTTTGGTAATCAACTTCTTCGTATAGTAAGACGAAGTTTGAATACGGGTGTTCCACCAAGAGGTTCAGGAGTATCATGGCCACCCCATGCTCCAGGAACCCTTAAAAAGTATGGGGATCACACTATGTTACACCTTACTGGTCAGTATGCTAGATCAGTTACTTTAGTAAAGGGTAAAAAACGGACTTTTGTTGGATTACCAATTGGAATCAAGAAGATTACTTATACTGGTAAGACTTCTAGAAAAACCTTGAACCAGATAGCTATCATGTTAGAATATGGTAGCAGGGATGGTAATTTACCACCTCGTCCTCTATGGGGTCCTGCTTATAAAGCTGCTGGTGGAAAAGCAGCTTTACAAAAGGAGATACGTAATGCGGTTAGAAATGAATTAAGGAAAGTAAAATAATATGTTGGATTTCGAAATATCTTCTTTATCAGGGACTGGTCCTGCTACTATTAGAGTGAAGCCTAAAGCAGCTAATGAATCAGAATCTAATAAAGAACAAGTAATAAAAGTGATAGTTCAGGGAGTAGAAAGGGAAGTTACTTTTACACAAAAGGGAAAACCCCAAGTAGTAGAAACTTGGAAGCCCTTCCTTACTATTTCACCTGACAGTGATAGTTATACTTTTGATGGTACCAAAAGGCTTGAGATTTGGGAAATATTAGTTTATAGTTATGAACAAAAATATATTGGTGGTGAACCTCAAGAAGAATATAGAGCCTTAGATTGGACTGTTGAAAATTCCTTGGATTGGTTAAATATAACCAAAGAGATTGGGGAAGGTAATAATGCTGGAAAATTAACAGTTAAGACGCTCTTTTATAACCACGAGTATGAGGCAAGCACTTATAATCCGAAGGAAAGAAGCGGTGTTATACGAATAGTATCTCAGGCTGGTACGAAAGATATAACTATAAAACAATCTCCTGGTAAAAGAACTACTGAGTATGGTTTTGAACCAACTCCTAATATACCATTTCCAGATCTGGGGCAAGGTAGTAATACTGCTTCTATTAGGGGTGTAAAGGGATACCAATACTACCGTATCAATGGTTATGAAGTGGCTAAGTTTATAAAATCGTTTAAGATAACAGACATTAGTAAAACCCTAGAGGGTACTATCCCTTTTCCAGGGACGGACCCTATACCATTTAAAGTATGGCTTACCGATTACCCCTCTAATATAAGTACTACTTGGGTTAGTGAATTAAATTGTACTGGCCATCTTGAAACCCGTATATTAGGGTTTGGTGGTGTGGTTGTAGTATATAATGGAGTTATAAATGATACTGGCTACCCTGAAGTTCAACTAAAAATTAGATTAGGAGATTATTAATGGTAAATTCAGAAGAGATAGTAGAGAGAACTTTTTATATCTCTTTACTAAGTACAATGTTAGAAATGGGTCTAACTTTGAATCCAGAAGACTTCTTACCTTTGTCTCAAGAAAACGAAAAAAGATTTCAAGAGGCAATTAAGAATATGAAGAAGTTTATACCTCTATTTGGTATCGGGAATAATCAAGTGAAAGGCCCTAAAACTCTCCCAAGAATAACCCTAGAATTACAGGGTTATTATGCTGGGGATATTGGTGTGAACAAATACATTATTGGTGATAGACTTGAAGACGGTAATTACCAAGCTTCAGAGTTTCCTTATGAAACCAAAGATATTACCATAGATGTACATCTAGTTTCTCAAACTCAAGCAGATATGAGATTACTACATACAATCTTATATACTAGCTTACCTGCTAGAGGATACATAAAACCTTATTTCAATGATTTAGAGGAATGGGACAAGGGCAGGCTTGCATCAACCGGAAACCTATTCATTGAAATTGGTAATTATTATGATCATCCAGATGTAGAACATGGAATACTTGAAAAGGTATATACTTACATATGTAAAGATGGTATTCTTCCAGAAAAACCCCTGGAAGAAGGTATACTTACACCTATCCAGGATATATCAGTTCTCATCGGGTTGTTAGAACAAAATGAAAATGAAATGTTAGAGTTAAAAGTACATAAGGTATAGGTACAATACTCTAGGGTATAAATTAAACAAGTAATTAACTTTAATCACAATAGAATTATGCCAACTTCACCTCATGTTGATTTTAAGTTTAAGAACAACAATGTTCTTCAAACTACTCCTATGTTAGGAGTTTCTTGTGTATTGGCTAGAACTACTAAGGGCCCTTATGATGACCCATCAGAAATCATCTCTACATTCTCTCAGTTCCAAAGAATCTATGGTTCTGAAATTGTACCCGATGGTTCTGTATCAAATATCGAAAAGGCTTTGCAAGGTGGTTCTAAGCTTCGTGTTATTCGAGTGCTTGGTAAGGGAGCTACTCAAGGTACAGTAGCTGCAACTGCAGGTAAAGCTAAAACAGTTGCTAAATCCGAAGAGGAAGGAATAGCTCCTGCTTCTGCAGTTCCAGACCCTGCTACTCCTGCAGCATTGATAACCATTGCTTCTGGGGGAACTACTTATAGTTTGGGATTGGTAACCAAAGGTTATGGAGACCCCATCGGTAGTACTGATACCTTCCAGGTAGGTTTCTATAAACAATCCAATACCTTGTATTATAGAATCTATTCAGGCAATGGCCAGGTACTTGAACAAGGTCCGGTAGTAACTTATAAAACTGCCGATGATAACAATAATACTTCGGTAGATTACCTTGCTCTTAGTGCTTTTGCTAAGAACTCAGAGTATATCAAACCGGTAGTTGTAGCAGGTTCATCTTTCGAGAACCTAATCAAATGGTTAACCGAGAGTGTAGATGGTACCAAAAATGCGGTTACGGTTACCGTAGGTGGGGCTGCTCCTACTGATACAGAGAAGATGTTTACCGGTACTGTAGGTAGTGCTGGAACTACACCCACTGCTGATGAGTGGATTGCTTCTCTGGACTTGGTAAGGGATTATACGGATTTCTATCAGTTATTCATTTCTCATATTTCTCAACACCTTACTGCTGATGCTGATGTACTCAAGGTATATAAGGCTGCTGCAGATATGGCAAAAGAGTTGATGGAATGGGTACTGTATATCGAAGTTCCAAAACACTTGACCCATTATACTCAAGGTACACAACCCAGAGATTACAAAGCTCAGGTTACTTGGGTACAGACTTGCCTCGGTACTGTAGGTAACTCTAAGTACATTGCTTATTTTGGTGGTGGCCTTAAGTACTACAACGAAAACGGTAACCTTCAGGATTCCGATGTAGTGGGTACCATTGCAGGTTTGGGAGATGCTTCTGCTACTCAATACGGTCCTTGGAAATCCTTTGCTGGTATGAACCGGGGAGTTATTGGAGATGCCGTTGGACCAGTATGCCCAAATTATGGTTCTCCTTCTCGATATAATGAACTGAACACACTTGCTCAGAATTATATCAATGAGATGGTAATCAAAGATACTCCCGATGCAGGTAAACAAACTATGCTATGGCATTGTTTCTCTTCTCAGGTAAAACAGGATTCAGAAAGATTCCTTTCAATCGTAAGATTGAATTTGTATTTGAAGAAGTTCCTTCGTCCCGTACTTAACAAATACCTGGAAGAGCCCAATGTTTGGAGTACTTGGAAAAGAATTTGGTTGGAAGTTAAACCTACGTTAGATTCTTTGGTAGACGAAGATGCCATGACAGAATATACTTGGATGGGTGACCAGGATGCAACTTCTTGGGATGATCTTTCCGTAAATAACGAATCAGATGCCCGTCAAGGTAAGTACCGTGCTATCCTTAAGTATAAGGATGTAGTTCCTATGCAAGAGGTAACTATGGAGATTGTAATCGATGCAGCTTCTAAGGCAGTATCAATCGTAGAAACAAGTAATAACTTATAAACTCATAACACAATGGGAGCAAAAGTAAAAAACCCACGGAAGAAATTCTTGTGGAGCATCATGTTCCCCAAACACCCTATCAATACTTATCTATTCCAAAGTTGTACTTTGCCAGATATTGAAATTGACCAGGTTGCTCATGGGGACGTCAATAGAGACGTTAAAACTGCAGGTAGGGTTACTATAGGTAATCTTATTGTAGAGAAACTTATGACTACTGCAGGTTCAGACACATGGCTTCATGATTGGCTTTATGCTTGCCAAGACCACATAGTTGGTGGAGGTTTGGTACCAAGCCAATATTGGGAAACGGCTATTGTAAATGAACTTGCCGAAGATGGAGTCTCGGTTCTTAATACCCACGTCTTCGAAGAGGTATGGCCATGTAAGATTACCGGCTTAGACTTGGACAGAATGGCTTCAGAGAATACCATTGAGTCCATAGAGTTCTCAGTTGGTACTGCAGATAAATACTAATTCCTTAGTTTATTTTCACTAAGATTCGGTGGAGGGGTGGGATTCCTGTGATAGGAGCTCACCCCTTTCTTGTTGTTATACGGAGTACTATGAACATTTGTAAACATTAAATATATCAAATTATGGAATTTAGAACATTTAGATTTACCGGACCTTCTGGTTTCGAATATGAAATTAGAGAACAGAATGGAGCCGATGAAGACATTCTCAGTAACCTTTCAGACATGAAAACTTTAATGAACCTTACCAAGTTCATTGCAGCAATTGTAATTAGAACTACGGCTACCCCTAATGGGAAATTAACCGTAGATGATGCCCTTAACTTACCAGTCAATGACCGCTATGCAATTATTTTCAATTCTCGTATATTCTCACTGGGAGAGGAAGTAGAATTTGAATATGACTGGGGTAAAGAGAACGGTGGTAAAGTTACTTATGGCCAAGACCTTCATGAGTTCCTTTTCGATTATTCAGAAGTACCCACTGATAATAGGGTATTTGATGAAAAACCAGATGCCATCCCTTATTATCCAAAGGGTATTCAATTAACCGGTCATGAATATCTTCTTTCATCGGGCAAGAAAATCAAATTTGATTGTATGACTGGTAAGGGAGAACAAGAGTTTATGAAGTTACCCTTGGATAAACAAACTAAGAATGCCCCCTTACTTTGTCGGAATCTCTACTTAGAAGTAGACGGTAATTGGGAGAAGGTAGAAAACTTTACTCCTTTTACTGCAAAGGATATGGCTGAGATGAGAAAGTATATAATCTCTATTGACCCTATCTTTAAGGGTGAGTCCCATATTACTAATCCCTTAACTGGAGAAGAAAGAACTTATCCTATAGTTTGGGCACCCAATTTTTTCTACCTGACGGAAGAGTAATGTTAGAGAGTGATTTTGTTTATATCACCAGAGCCGAGATAGCCTTAGACTATTTCGGCTTTTTACGTCTTCCGTATCGAATAAGGAAAATATTCAAGGAAATGGCCGAACAATATTATAAACAACTAAAGAAAAGAAAATAAATTATGAATACCAGTAGGAGTATAGTAGAGGTCGGTGTTGCCATGGTATTAAAAGACCGATTCTCTCAGGAGGCTGGCAAGATATCTGGGTCATTCAGAACTATGATGAATGACATGAGTACCTGGAATAGAGGTATACAGATGTCAGCTTCTAATACAAGGGACTTCGGAATGCAGCTCGTAGGGGGAATGGCAAGGGCCTATAAATACTCTGCGGGTGTTCAGAATGAAGTTTGGACTGCTTCGAAAATTGCTGGTGCTACCATTGCAGAACAAAGGGAAATGTTACAATTGGCAAAAGACGTCAATGAGATAACTCCCCTTACTGCTTCGGATGTTGCATCAGGACAAAGGTACCTGGCTATGGCAGGTAATAAATTCGATGCTATTAAGGAAATGATTGGGCCAGCATCTAAGCTGGCTTCAATCTTTACTATGCCAGTGGGACAGAAAGGTGGTGTAGCTGACTTGATAACTAATATCATGTCAATGTACCAAATCCCAATGGGAGAAGCCGCTAGAGTAACCGATGACTTATATACTGCAGTTACTAATGCAAATATATCTTTGACAGACTTAGCCCAGTCCATATCTTATGCAGGAGCAGATATGGCAACTGCTGGAGTAGACCTTCGGCAAACGGCTGCTGCTATTGGTGTATTGGGTGATATGGGTATACAGGGTTCTATGGCAGGTACCTCACTGGCCAATATGATTCGTTACTTACAGCTCTCTCTTGTTAATCAAAAAAAGAAAGGCTATAACGCTTTAGCAGACCTGGGCTTAAGTCCAGATGAATTCTTCGATGCTCAAGGTAACCTTATAGACCTTTACACTATCTATCAGAAGTTTGCTAAGGCCGCAGTAGATTTACCTTCACGAATCGAAACACCAACCTTCTTCAATATATTCGGAGTTCGAGGTAATCGTGGTATGCTTCCAGTACTTCGAGATATTGCTTCTGGTAGAGATAAGATGGGTAAGATACTTGCAACTTATGACCAAAATTTGGGAGCAGTAAATCGACTCAATGAAGAACGTCTTAAAACCGATGCAGGTGTAATTGACCAATTCGAATCAAGTATAGAGAACTTAACAGTTACCGCAGGTGCAGCTTTGGGTAGAATCTTTACCCCAGTACTAAATGTGGGTAACTCTATAATCAAAGTAATTAATTCTATCTCAGAAACTTGGGTTGGAGGTTTTGGTCTTAGAGTAGGAGCTACTGCAGTAGTAGTAGGTACTATTGTTGCAGGATTTAATACTGTAAGAGGTATTATTAGGTCTGTTGGGTATTTACAGACTATTGCTACTGCTTCTACTGAAGGTATGTCTGCTGCAGCAATAAAAACTAATACTCAGTTTGCCATTATGGAAGCACACATGGTAAGAATGGTTAACCTTATGAGAACCATGGTTCAACTCCAAATGATGTCAAGCGGTATTGGTATGAATTCTGCTGGTAGATTTTATAACACTAAAACCGGAAGATATGTTAAGACACCAAATCCTGGAGTACCATTAGCAACTACTATGGCGGGGAATTTAGCTGGAGGGGCTTTAGCTGGAGCAGGTGCCCAAGTTGGTAGTCAAGTGGCTAGGCAAGGTGCTATAAAAGGTTTAACATCTATAGGTGGTAGACTTATGGGATTACTCGGTGGACCCTGGGGATTAGCAATTACTGTAGGTCTTCCTTTATTAATTGAGGGTATTAGTTACCTTAGTAATTCAGTAGATAGGAATACTGAAGCTCAGAATAAAGAGAAAGAAGACCCAACTACCATTAGAGCCCAGAATGAAGAGAGATTTATTAATGCTGTTAGGTTAGCTATTAAAGAAGGTATGAGAGATTCTCGTATCAATATCTCAGTAGATGGTCAAGCAGTTGGAGATTATGCTCCAGGTTCTCAACAAGATTTTACTGGAGCTGCATTTGTAATGGGAATATAAAACTAAAACACTATGGCTAGAGTATTAAATAAAGCAGCAGGTAAGGTTGTTGAAAAGTACAATGACCTTACAAGAGATACAGCAGGTGTTCTTACGGGTCCATTAAATAAACTATGGAGAGCTCGGATATTACTCAATCGAACTCTTTCTACTCTTCCCAAAGATGATGCTCAAAAGGGTAAACTCTATACTCCCAATGGAGTAATCGGAGAAGCTCAAATATCGTCTAAGAACCCTATTCTAAACAAACAACTCCAGGCTAAATGGAGAATGGAATTACAATTCCCGAGATTAGAGGAGAGTGAGGGAGTAGACCCAGCAAAGGGGAATAAGAATACTACTAATTACAGAAACTTCGAGGCTAAAGCAGATGTTATATATCAGAATGAAGTAAGGATATATAACATGACTGTTAACCCCACTCAATACATTACCTTACAGAATAGACCTCCAGAAATAGATTTTAGAGGAGAAACCACATGGGCCACCATTAAATCAATGGGTCGCAATGTACCAATGTATCACTTTACTGGAGCTGAAGACATTATTCAATTCAATGTGTCTTGGTACTGTAATGACCCAGAAAATCCAGAAGAGGTAATCAATAAATGTAGGTTATTAGAGGCATGGTCTAAATCTAATGGCTACCAGGCTGCTCCCCCGATTGTTAAGATTGAGTGGGGGGATTCTGGTATATTCGATAACCACAATTATATCCTTACCTCAGCAACTTATACTCTGAAGAACTTTCAGAACGGTTATCGAATAAGGATACCCGGAAAGCCAGCTACTTTTGGTAATGGTAGGTTATTGCCTGCAGCAGCAACTCAAGAATTGATTTTCAAGAGAGTAAGTGCATATAACTTATCCTATGGAGATTTTATAAATTCCGATTCACTTAAAAAGACAGGAGGTATTAAATATGATTGATGTTAACCAATATATAAAGGGAGCTAGCCCATATAATAATGCCTATGCTCTGAAGTATAACGATGGGGATTATTCCTTAGAGGCTAAACCTCCAATAGTACCAGAATCCCCTAACGATATTCAACATACCGTTAAAGATGGGGAAACCTTGCAGAACATTGCTTTCAGGTACTATGGTGATTCTGGTAAGTGGTACATTATAGCTGAAGCTAATAAGATACTGAATCCTTTTAAGGAATTAGAAATGGGAACCCTAATAAGAATACCGACTTATGGCAGCTAAACAGAAACCTATATTATATAATGGAATGGGTCAACCTTATTTGGCCCTTTTCAATTTTGGAGGTATGCCTATAATGAATCCTATTACAGGTATACCCCTTGGAGCGTATATAAGTACCTGGAGTTATAGATACGATGAAGAGAAAGAAAACTTGGCTACTATTACTTTCGATACGGGTAATCCTGATACTGTAGATATTGCCGAGATTCAAGAGAACCAAAACATTTGTCTTCAATGGGGATATATATACCCTGATGGCCAATTTATATCTGGGCCCATAAAAATAATTAAGGTAAGGGAATTCGAAGCCGTATTTGATTCTACAGGTACTCATGTAACTATTAAGTGCATTGATTCTTCGGGGGATTTAAGATATCAGCCTGCTTATGTTCATTCGGACATGGAAGGTTATAAATTATCTACCTATTTAGACAATGGTTGTGGGAATGCTACTGGTGTAATCATAGAAATATTTCAGTAATGGAACAACAGATAATAAGTAATAAAGTATACGAGTCACTACAAGTACCCACAGAAAATACCCGTACTACTACTGGTAAAGTACTCTATGCTAACAAATACAGTGGAGTAGCAGAAGTAGCTATGCCAGAAGACTTGAAAGCTTTAATTGATAGTGACTTTGGATTAGTGGGCAAGAACGTCTTAGTTCAATTAGAACAGAAGATGAAAGGGTATACTAATGGGCCATGGTATGTGGATTCAAGGGATGGTGTTATCTATATACATAATCGGAAATTCCATGAAGAACCGGTATGTACTTATACATATCAAGGAGAGAATGGGGAAGTACTTAGAGTATCTTTTGCTACTCAGAAAATAACTAAAAGAGTTAAAGCAGTATTAGCTCCATCTCTAGACCCAGATAGTAAAGATTTATCGGTATTATCAACTAATATAAATGAGCCAGAGGATAAACCTCCATTAGCTTTAAGACCTCCTGTGGCTCAGGTAGATAACCTTATGGTGTCTAATATTACTGGCAATGGGTTTGAAGATTATAGAAGTCATCCTACTACTCCTACAGAGGTAATGGATGCTTGGGACACTCAGCTTCAGTATAACATGGAAAAAACTGCAGAATATAAAAAGAGAGTAGAAGAATATGAAGCAGTGGGTCCAGTAGGTGCTTATGAAGCAGGTAAGCAAAGGAGATTTGATGAAATGTCTACCGAAGAAGTACGAGCTACCATTAATCAAGCAGCCAACGAGTTACCTGATGATAAGAAGAATGCCCTTAAGCAAGTACTAAAAAATTCTAAAAATGGTAAAGAGTTAGAAGCTAATCTTAAGAAGCTATTAGAATGCGAAATGTATCTTTTCGAAGATGAAGATGGTATGGAATTTATGGTAGAAGAGTATGTAGACCCCTTAGATTATGACCCAGAGGGTTATACCTCTAAACAAGCAGGAGCGGGTATAGCTTCTGGTATCAATTTTCAAGCTGGAATATTACCTGCTTCAGAGAGAGGTTTCGAAGCTTTAAAGAAAGACCCCTATACTGAAGTATTATCCGATATGGAAGTTGATACTACTAAGGGTTATGGTCAAGGTCAATATGGTAAGAGGGTTAAGGTAAGACATATGAAAAGGGTAAATCTCAAGGTACCTCTTTATAAACTTTACCATAATTTATTTAGTAGATACGGTGGTGCCGATAAGTATGCTTGGGCAGCTAATGCTAATGCCAATGGTGGTTTAAAGCAAACTGAGAAAAGGTTAGTATGTCAACTTCAGGTAGTAGGTAGACCTATGCTAGCAACTTCCCAAATAATAAAAATAGATAATGTGGGTAAAAGATGGTCAGGTCTTTGGTATATAAAACAATGTACTCATTCAATGGATGCTGGGCAAGGTTACATAACTAATATGGAGTTAGTAAAGAATAATTCCAAGTCTGGCTCTGTAACTTCTAAAACTGATTTATCTACTCAAAACATCGTAGCTAATGATGCTAAAGCTAATGCTAAAACTACAAAGGGTCAAGATAAAAAAGCTTTAAGTACTTCTCAGAATCTTAATCTTAACTTTACTTATAATGAGAAAGTATACTATAATGAACATTTCTTGAATGATAAGGGAGACATAATTGATATCAAGGGTCAAGCTGAGTTTATTCGAAAGAAGGCTTATTATACTGAAGTAAATGCCGATAATCCCCAAGCCTTGGCAGAGGGTATAGTGTTATCTACAGGTAATACAGTTACCTCTAAGGGTAAGTTAATTCCTGGTAAGATATCGGTTAAACAAATCCAAGTGCCTGAAGATTATGGGGTTAAGTTTAATTATATGGCCATAGCTAATCGAGTATATCGAGACATAGCTAAAAGGCATAAGCGAATTGCAAGTCAAATCTATGTAGAAAAATAAGGATATGAGTTACGAAACAGCAAAGATAATAACCGACGAAGGCTTAGAGGGTCTTGGTCGGTATTACTCTGTTTATCGAGGCATTGTTATTGATAATGACGATGTAGAGAAACATATGAATAGAGTAAAGGTGTGTGTTCCAGAGGTAATGGGGGGAGTATTTGCTTGGGCATATCCTAAAGGACAACATGGTTCAATTAGTTCTGGTTTCAAATTCTTAGCCCCTAAAGTTGGGGATACGGTATTTGTTACTTTTGAATTTGGAGACCCAACTAAACCACTCTGGGAATACCATGGTTGGGGAATGAGCCAAATACCTCAACCATTAGATGGTCCTAATAAAATGGGGATAGTTACTCCTGAAGGAAACCTAATAGTCATAGATGATGATAACGGAGAACTCAATTTACATTTCAATGGGCCTGTAAATGTTCGTTCGGAGAAAGAGATAGTAATAAATGCCGAGGGAGATATAAATGTATCTTCTGGTGATTCCGTGATACTTAATACTGGAGAAAATGGTGGAGTAATCAATATTTTTCAATTAACCGAAAAATTAAACCAAACCATTAAAGAACTAGAACAACTTCGTAGTATGTTCAATTCTCATGTACACTCAGGTGTAACTACTGGACCCGGTTCTTCAGGTCCTACAGTAACTCAAGTAATTAAACCTTTCTCACAATTCGTTGTAGACGATTATGAAGATAAAACCTGCATACACTAATGGAAAAGAATTACTTTACAGACTTAGTTGGTATAGGTGTAACTTATCCTATCCAACTTACAACTAATGAAAAGGGTGAAAGGGGTTGGTACCCAGTAAATGGGGATTTTAAACTTATCAGAGATAATATAAGTTCGATATTATATTACATGATAGGCCAGAGATTTCGACAGGAAAACTTTGGTAGTAAACTATGGCAATGTATTGAGGAACCAAACTCACAAGCCCTGAGTTTTATAATTAAAGAGTTTTTAAAACAAGCCATAGGTGCTTGGGAACAAAGGATAACCTTCCAAAATATCACAGTTACTAGAGTTGATGCAAAAATACACATAGAAGTAACCTATGTAGTAAATGGAACAAATTCTAGTCAGTACCTCGATATCACCTATGACCGGTCGGATAATTCATTAAATACACAATAATATGGGAATCACAAATAAATGGCTTAACCCATACCAGAGGTCTTATCAACAGATTAAGGCCAAGCTGGTTGAATCCCTTATGGGACTCAAAGACCCTCAAGGTCAGAAACTCATAACGGATTATTCGGAGGGGAACATCTTAATTATCATCCTCTCATTGTTTGCGGCAATTGCCGAAGTACTTCACTACTATGTAGATAACATGGCAAGGGAAACTTTCCTATCTACGGCAAGAAGGTATGATTCGGTAGTTAAACATGGGGCTTTGGTAGATTATCATGCTCGAGCAGCAATTGCTGCTACAGTAGATGTAATCTTATCCAGAAGTATTACTGGTAATTCTATCGGAGCTAAATTAACTATACCCCAAGGTACTCTGTTTACAGATTCTAGTGGTAATTCCTGGTTATCTGCCAGAGACGTAACTTGGTATTCAAATGTAACCACTTGTAAAGTACCAATTATACAACATGAGAAGTATACTGCAAGCGCTCTCAATAATATGGTAATACCCACTGGAGATAGAGTTATAATTCATCTTGGTACTCTACCCAATGGTAAGTATTATGAACAAGGCTCTATGTCATTACAGATAGGTGGGGAAACCTGGGTATTAGTAGATACCTTTGCAAAGTCTAAACCTACCGATAAACATTTCATGGTTTCGGTAGATGAATCTCTAAGCCCCTATATAATGTTTGGAGATGGCACCTTTGGTAAGAAACCCGCTGCAGGTGCAAAGATAACCAATGTAGTATTCTATTTAACTAATGGTACTCAGGGTAATGTAAAGAGTAATACTATTACTTCTGTACCTTCAGTAATCTCTTCTTCAATTACTGATGCTACCGTAAGTAATGCTTACGATGCCGGAGGTGGTTCAAACTATGAAAACTTTACAATGCTCAAAGAACATATACCTTTGAGTGTAAAGACTTTGGGAGTAGCAATTACCAAAGAGGATTTCGAAAGTTTGGCCATGTTGGTTGATGGGGTAAACAAAGCTAAAGCCGATTATGAATGCGGTAGAAAGCTTACAGTATATATTAGCCCCGATGGTGGAGCTGTTGCTTCTTCTGAATTAATCAATAGGGTATACAACCTATTATCTCAAAGGGCACCTATGACTACTTGGTTAAAGGTTAAGTCTGCAGGTAAGGTTCAGATTATTCTGGAGATGGATGTTACTGGTAAGAAGTCTTATAAGACTGCCGAGATACAAACTCAAATTCTTACAGCTTTATACAATGCCTATTCTCCAGAGCAAGCTCAGATAGGTGGAAGCGTAAGGGTATCAGACATCTATGCCCTAATAGATAACCTATCAACTGTAGATTACCTTCACCTTACTAAGTTCTATATTAAACCCTGGCCTACTACCATTTATGGTAATAAGGAATTAAACCTTGGCCAATTTAAATTGAACAAGGCAAAGGGTTCTATGACTTACTACATAACCTTCAATTCCTCAACTACTTTTACAGTACGTTCAGTATCTAAGGGTTATGTAACTACTGGCTCAGTCGGTAGCTCTATTCAGATTATAGATAAAGCTAATGGTTTTGATTTCTCATTGGATATCCAAAACAATAGCTATCAATCAGGTTATCGATATTCTATTACAGTATCTGAACCAAACCATGATTATGAAGACCCTGGCTTTAATTTGCCAGTATTCGAGAATGCTTCACAATTAACATTAACCGTTAACGAAATCGTATGATAAACCTCAAAAATTTAATCGACTTTTTACCTTTTGAATATAAGGACCAAGATACTTATAAGGTAAATGGTAAAGGCATCTTAGAGAGGTTTCTAGAAATTTGTGGAGAGCATTTTGAAGATTATATTACAAAGGATATTGAGAATATATTGGATATTATCGATATAGATAAAACCCCAGATATGTATCTCAATTTCCTTTGGCAATTTCTTGGAGAAATGCCCTTTGCTTATGGGAACACGATAGATGCACAGAAATGGGCAGAGTACTTTAATGGGTTCTACTCGGATAGTAAACTCCAGGAGTTATCAAAGCTTTGGATAATACCCAAAGAGGGACCTTTTACTTTAACCAGTACTCAGGTAAGAAACATCTTGAGATATTCGGTATCTCTTTTCAAAATAAGGGGTACATCAGAATTTTTCGAGATCATGATGAGGTTATATGGGTTAACCTGTGTAATAACAGACCCAGCAAAAGCCGATGGGTATGATGGTTGGATAAAAGGTCATCCCCACTTTGACCAATACTATCAGTACGATAGTAAATATACCTTTGATAACACCTTTGATTGTTCTCAATGTATTTCCGTAAGTTTTAAACTTACTGGTCATGGGTATACTTCTAATTCTGAGGCTTTTAAAAAATTTAGGGAAGCCGTAGAAAGTTTCTTTACTAGATTCATACCTTATCACGTATCCTTCACTATAGATTATGGTTTTGTAGTAAATGATGGGTATTCGATTAAGGCCGAGTTGGTAAACCCAGACCAACCCAACTTAGTTACTTCAGAAGTATATGAAGTACCAGTATTGGTAACTGTAACCTCAGATTGGGTGAATGCAGATTTGAGATATCAAATATCGAGTGATAGAATTAACTGGGGTTATACTAAACATGAAAGTGGTTCGGTATTTAATATTCCAAGGGCTGGTACTTATTACTTTCGAAGCGTTGGGGATAATTCTAAGATAACCCAAATTACCGTAAGGCAGGAAACTTATAACCGTTCATATACTATTTCTTGTGAGCCCATAACTGGTAAAATAACCCCAACTACTTTAAAGGTTAGTACAAGGGTGATAGCTAGAGTATCCTATAAAGGGACAGAGAAACTTTGTAATGTTCGATTAGTGGGCACCGATCAAGTAAAAATATCGGGCTCAACTTGGGAATTTACAAAACCCGGTACTTACTTTTTTGAGATTGTGGAATTTCCTGTAAAACAAACTTCATTTGTAGTAACCCAAGAAGAAGTTACTTATAAGGTAAGATGTACACCCTCAGAATTTAGAGTTGGAAATAATCAAACTATGAAGGATGCAGTTACTACTTTAACCATAATTTCAAATTACCCAGAGTCATTTACTGGAGAATTATATTGTAGGTTAATAGATAATCCTAAGACTTTCAAGAATGGGGATAAATTTATTGCTAACAGCTATGGTACTTATAAATTCAAATGTACTTTAGATAAAAGAGAAACTGATGAAGGTGTGGGTATCTTTGAAGTAGTTTCAGGTAAAACTGCTATATATAGGATCAGTATTAATCCATCTACATCTACTCTATATAACGGTTCTGCAAAAACTACCGTAATAATACAATGTATTTCGGGTAATGGTGATGATTACCGAGTTAAAGTAGTAGAAACTGGGGAAACCTTCAATGCTGAAAACGGGTATGTATATACTACTAATAGAGCAGGTACTTATACTTTCCAATCTGTAGCCTACCCAACTGCAAAGACTACTTGGGTAGTTAAGAATACCCCAGTTGTATATCAGAACAAACTAAAGATAGTTCCTTCAGATCCTTCAGATTCAAAGTGGAAAGAACCTAACTGGTCATTACCCGAAAGCCAAATTGATGATACTTATGCAGTATATCAGTTATTGGATGAAGTATCAGCTTGTAAATTTAGCCTTGAAGAAATGAAAAACGGGGTCAATGTAAGTGGTACTGCAACTTGTGATGAAACTGGGGAAACCTATAATCTTGAATCCGAGATTGTATTAACTAAAGCAGGTACTTATACTTTTGTGGCAGAGGATGGTTCTTCATTAAGGTGTCAAGTAATATTGGAAGATTACCCTACTACTATAGAATTAACCGTTGACCCAAGTTATGCCGAATTAAAGGGTACCATTAAACAAGTATATTGTTTAATTAGGTGTAGTTCTAATAAAGCTGAATTCGATAGTAGAGTTAGACAAGTTGGCAAAGTAACTACTTTTGATGCTGGTGGAGCCGGATATGAATTTACTACGGCTATCGCTGGAGAATACATTTTTGAATCAGTTGCCGATACTTCGGTACGGGCTAAGTTTACGGTAGTAGATGCTGACTTATTAAGCGTTAATCCTCAAAAGTTGGAATGGGAATCAGATGACACTTCTGAGAAGACATTTACCATTACCACTTATAGTAATCAAATGTGGAAAATTGAAGAAGTATGATAAAGAGTGCAATAGACAATGTAACAGAGACTACTACTCAATCTCTGTTCAAGACTTCAATGATTGGTTTATTTGGAGAATGTACCCAAATTATTTATGACCTTAGGTGGATGATATTACTTGCCATAATATTGATACTTTCAGATTTATGGTTTGGTATATCTGCAAGTAGAGTACAAGATATAGTCATTCGAAAGTCAAGGGCCGGTAGGAGAACCCTAAATAAGCTGGTTGATTATATTTGTTATATCTTACTTGGGGCTGTAATTGGGAAAGCTATTGGAGAACCCTATGGAGTAGATCCCATGGGAGTATCCATTACTATAATGATATTATGCTATTGCTTCGAAATAGATAGTATCTATGGGCATATATGTGAAATACATGGCATTAAAAAACAATATAGTATCTGGAAGATAATCTTTAAGCTGTTAACTCTCAAATTTAATGAACTCGGAGAAGCTTTCAGGGATATGGCAGAACAAAAGAATAACTTTAAAAATACAAAGAACAATGAAAACGTACTTTAAGTATGAAGGTATAATCAAATCTAAGGAAGCAGCAGAGGCAATTGCTGCTCCCTCTGGTTTGGGACCATTCTGTGGATTTGGCTCAGCCACCATAAATGGTAATAAATTGGTTGTTTCTCCTCAGGGAGTTTCTGGTAGTAAATTTGCTAATGTAATTAAGGATAGGATTACAGCAAGGTATATGTCTAAAGATTCTGAAGATGGAGAATTACCCGATATAAATTTTGGGTGTATTTCAAGAGATGGCTATATATTTATCTCTGATGAACAAACATTGACCATCGAGAATATTCAGGGAACCCAAGGGTCCACCGATGAAGTATTACTGTTTGCAGTACACACTACTATCTCCGAACCCGTAGATAATCCAGTAGATTTTGTAGCTTATTGGAATGAATCTTCAGAAAGTTTCTATGATTTATATAAAAAATCTCTAGATATATACTACCCAATTTCTGAAGAGAATCGTAATCCCAATGTACTTAATAATGATATTTATTCGGATTATAGTATGACTCTTAGTAATCTTCTAGAGATGGTAGAGACTGCTTGCCCTTATTATTCTAATAATAAGAATTCTGTTGTTCTTATTGGGATATATGGTAAGGGTACAGATGCTATGACTAAAAGAAATGAGAACTTTGCTATTGTACCCTATCAGGGCAAATTCCAGGAGATCCCATATACTACTGCTACTCACAGTATGATGAAAGAATCCATAACTAAAGTAGAGAAAATGAATATTGGGTTTCCGGTAGAGGATGAAAATGGGAATCTATTGAATATTAAGCAATACATCGATGGGCAACTAGAAGCTCTCAGAAAGGAATTCTCTAATTCTTCGAATGCTGCTAGTTTACCCATAGGTTCAATAATTTTATGGGAAACCGATGTAATCCCTGAAGGATGGGCTGAATATACAAAGGCTTCAGGTAGGATAGTAATAGGATATCAGGCCGGAGGTATTCAAATTGGAGACGAGATGATGCTACAGAATATTGGGGATTTCTATACTCCCACTAAAGGTAACTTTGTTATTAAATTGAAAGGCGATGATTTACCAAGACATAGGCATGCTCTCGGTGTATCTAAAGGTAAACAGGATGATGCCAATAACTGGGAGAATGTTAGACCCCAATCTTTCTTTAATAGGGAGACGGGATTGAATGGAGATTTCGGTAGAGGAACTCCTACCAAGGGTATTCAAGATGGTGCTATCGTAGTAAGCTGGAACCTATTAGGGGAATCTTTCTTACAAGAAACTTCGGTAGAAACTTTGGATATTGAGAAATTGCCACCGACTATTACATTACGATATATCCAAAAAATATCATCATAAAGTTGTTTAAAACTCATGTGTATTATTTGTATTGTTTAAGAGTAAACATTTGTTTACAATCTGTGTTTTGCGTAGTAAAAATTAATTGGGAGAGGGACGTTGGGAAACGTCCCTTTTCTTTTGTGTTAATATCTAAGTTCTTCTTTAGCTCTATCTTCCCAATACTGTATATCCTGTCTAAGTTCAGAAATATATCTCATGGATTCATTAGTCTTAGGCATTTCGAAAAATTCTATGAGCATTATATTAGTAATCCTTGTACTATTTCCGAGGCTCTCTTTAATGAAGGGGGGAGGAGTAATTAATACTTCGAATAAAAGATAAGCATCCGGAGAAAGTTTATTTTTCATATAAGTATACATCATATCAAGCATTTCTGATTTAGCTTTCTCTTCTTCGGTATCATCCTCTAATTCTTTGTCATTGTCGAATAAGTCATCAAGTTTAAAGAGGCTTTGATTATACTCTGCTTGTTCTCCGTATGCAGAACGAAGCAATTTGTTTTTGAATGTACTAAGTGATGCAAGGATTCTTGCTTTAAGATGTTCTTCAGTACATTCACCATAGTATTTGTTGAAAACAAATAACATCTTATCCCAGAAATAAGATTGGATAATATCCGGTGTAAGATTAAACCGTTTATAATCAATCTGACGGGTAAGATTTCTGATTACTGGCTTACAGACTTTATAAAGTCTGTTGAATGTAGCTTCATCATATTCCTGCATAGGTTTTAATCTATGAAGCTCTGAGCCATTATTTCCTTTACTTTTTCCCATGTTTTTAAATATTCGTTATGCAAATATAAGTATTTTTTCTTATATAAAATAATAATATTAAATAATCTGGAGCTTAAGGTAGTGGATTAGTAGTTTCTAGATAGATGTCAACATGCTCAGAACTATCTCGGTACTATCAAAATCTATTAGTTTATATAATATTGCAATATAGATATGAAGAAATTTAAAGACAACATCAAGTTCAGTTTTTCTCCTGAGTTTCAGTTCGAGATACTCAGGTTTGTTTTAAAAGATAAGGAAGGAGGATTAGTACTCAAAAGGATTAAATCCAATTACCTGGTTCTCATAGAACACTCCCTTATCTTCGAGGGTATATCAAAATATTTTAAGAAGCAAGGCAGAATGCCCTCCGAGAATATCTTAAAGGAAGTATTAAAAGAGTTACTAGAATCTAAAACCTATGTGGATTTGGTAACTAAAGATGATATACCCAATATCAATAAACTAATAAGTAATCTCTATCATATACCCCTATCGGATTCTGATTACATAAAAGAAAAGATATATCAGTTCTCTACTTATGTTGAGATGAAGAACTTAAATGATTCCTTCGATTTGGATAACTTCGAACAATATGAAGAATATTCAAGGAAGATTGAAAAGGTACTTCAGAAAAGTAAACCTAAGGAAGAGGATGAACCCTTATATATGATTCGGGATATTACTGAGAGACAGTTTAGAAGACAATCAGAACCTTCAGTTATACCTTGCCCATTTAGGCAGTTGAATGAACTAACTAATGCAGGAGGTTATCCAGAGCATTCTGTTAATGTGATACTAGATAAACCCAAGGCAAAGAAAACCTTCTTTATGGTAAACCTTGCAAGAGGTTATCTCAGAATGAAGAAGTCAGTATTATATATTGATACGGAAAATGGTCAAGAACAGATCATGGACCGTTTCATTCAATCCAGTATTAATAAAACCAAGAAGGAATTATACTCGGGTGAATATGATAAACTTGAGGCAAAGCATTTAAGGAAACTTGCAAGGTTTGGAGTTGAATTAGTGGTTGAGCGTGTACCAGCGATGATTACTAATACCACTTATATAAGAGAGAAGATAATTCAGCTTCGTAATCAAGGGATTGATATTAAAGTTCTTATGGTTGACTACGCTGGTAAGCTTGCATCAATAGCGGGTGATAGAGAAGATTTCGAAAGGATATCTAATGTATACGTAGACCTTCAGAACTTAGCCGAGGAATTACATTTAGATATTATATGGACTGCCCATCACATTACCCGTGAAGGTAAAAAGCATAGGCTTACTAGATATGATGAGAATGATATATCTGGTTCAATTGCCATCGTTCGTAATGCCCAAGTTATCATGGGTCTTAACTCTACTGAGCAAGAAGAAAAAGATAATATTCTTCGAGCTGAGATAGTAGTACAAAGGGATGGTCTTCCTTCCGGTAGAGCATTATTCAAATGCGATGTCGAAAGGCAAAGATGTACGGAATTTACAAGGGAACAACGTAAACAATATGATGGAGTGTATGGTAGTAAGTTGGATGAACAATTTAAAAAGAATACTAACTCGGATGAGGATTCTAAGAAAAGGGCTAATAATAGTGGAGATATATAAGTATGAGTAAGTTTAAAGATAATATACCAGGATTCCCAGGTTACCATGTAACTAAGAATGGTGATGTATATTCTATGAAGTGTAAGAGTGGTAAAAGGCCAGAGGCTTTTAAACTTAAACCTAGATTAAATGGTAATGGTTATTATAGGATTGGATTATACAAGGATGGTATTAAATATGAGAGAAGACTTAATAGATTAGTTGCTATGGTTTATATACCTAACCCGGACAACTTACCTTGTGTATGTCATAAGGATAACAATCCATTAAACAATAATGTAGATAATCTCTATTGGGGTTCAGTAGAGGATAATATTCGGGATAGGGAGGGTAGATACGAAATTGGAGATATTACAAGATATAAGTTAAGAACTGGTCTTCATAAAAGTATGGTTAAAATATGCGTTAAATATCTTAGAGACTTAGGTTACTCTTGGAAAGATATTAGGATAGCTTTACACTTAAGTAGAGTAGCCATAGAAAAGTATAAAAAGCCATGAAGAAACTAAAAGATTACTTATCCATATTTAGATGTAAGTTTGGTTATCATGAATGGGTAGCTGTTCATTGGACTGAGTTTAAACAGAGACCTCGTAGGGCAATTTTTTCTAAGAAAGGCGGGAGAAGGAAAGCCCAGTATTATGAGAAACGTCATGTAGAGTATTACTGTAATATATGCGGGAAGAAAAGATATGAAAATAACAAACCAGTTTAAATCTAGACTAAGGACATACTTTATTAAACGATTGGGAGCATTCGATTATAAGCACGGATGGTTACGCATTCCCACTTGCCCATATTGCGGGAGAGAACAGAAGTTGGGAGTTAACCTTTCTATGTATAGAACCAATTGTTTTAGATGTAATGCCCATCCTTCTCCTGCTCAACTAATAATGGACATAGAAGGATTTACTGAGTACCATGAACTAATTAATTTTTTGAACAATGGACAATTTGATGAACTACAGTTTAAGGAAGAGAAAATCGAACTTGCCGAAAGTAAGCCCGTATATCTCCCAGATGGATTTAGAAATATTTCGCTTGGAGACAGCCAACTTGCAAAAAGCATTCGTGGATATATCAAGAAACGCGGCTTTAACCTCGAGAAGTTTTCAAGATGTGGTATCGGATATGGAACAATGGGTACGACATATGGGTACCTTATCATCCCGTTTTATTATCGAGGACAACTTAGGTATTACAATGCTCGAAATGTTATCGGAAAAGGACCCAGGTATAATAACCCAGACAAAGATATCACCGGTTTGGGAAAACAATTTATCATCTTTAATCATGACGCATTGGAGATGTACAGGTCGGTATTCATTTGCGAAGGAGCACTTAATGCTCTCACAATTGGGGATAGAGCAATTGCCACAATGGGCAAAGCTATTAGTCAGTACCAAGTCAATGAACTACTTAAATCCCAATGCGAAAGATTTATTATATTGTTGGACCCAGACGCAAAAGAATATGCCATCAACTTGGCTCTCAAGCTTGTTGCATATAAAAAAGTCAAGGTGGTGTTTTTACCAGACGGAAAAGACGTAAATGATTTAGGGAGAAGTCAGACACTTAAGTTAGTATATGCTACCAGGTACCAAAGTTATCAAGAATTGATATCAATCAGAAACTCATTGAAATAGGGAGTTCCTATTATATTATAAAATAATATATTTATGCGTGAACCATCTATCCATATAACTAAGTCTCAGTTTGAGGAAATATTAAATACCCTAGAGGTAGATAACTTCCCAGTTGAGGCTTTTTTTGTTATTGCTAGAAAGGAGGCAATAAATCATAGAGCAGTCTTAGTTTCTAACAATAAGAATACTAAGAAAGTTTCTAACATTTTACTAGCATCTAAGGGAGATGCTGCCCTCGTTGCTGATATTTTATATGCAACTCGTATAAAGTTAAAGCATAGGGGAGTTCGTAAAATAAATGAAAGTAATTCTCGAGAATGGGCAAATTGTAAAAAGCTTGCAGAGATATGTAATACCTTTTGTGAGGATTTTAAACTTGATACCAGGGAAGGTTTTATCAAGTATATAGAGACTGGAATAAAAAGGATGACTGATTATAGGAATGTTATGCAAAGGTTAATATCTATGCAGGATAACATTACTAATCAAGTAGATGCTGAGATAGAGTTACAAAATTCAGATTTAAAACTTACCAAAGAGATACATGATTACTTTATAGGTAAGATTGCTAAGGCAACTGGTATTTATGAATCTTATGAAAACAAACCAGAGAAGTATGTACACTTTGCAAAGGTAGGAGAATTCCTAAAAGAAGAGGGTTGGGATTATAAGACATTCATTGATGCTCAGTTTGAATCTCTTGCATGGTGTAATGGATTACCAGATATTGCACAGATGTATACGGATAAAGCAATTGAAAGATACAATAAGTATTTATATAAGTATAAGAACAAAAAATCCCTGGAAGAGGAACCCGAAGTTGAAGGTTCTCTCTGGGAAAAAATTAATAATTAAAAAAGTAATATGAAAGGTTTACAATTTTTCGGAAACAGAGTAGAGGATGCAGCTAATGCTTTTATAGATGTCCTCAAGTATTCAGACCAATCCGTGGATTATCCAGATTTTAAGGATATCGAACCATGGCCTGATGAGATAATTAATATGTTCTATGTGATTTGGAAGAATGCCAAGTTCTCAGAACTAAGTGCCATCATCATGTATACCCAACAGTCTTCTAGATTTGAAGAAATATCCGAATTGATGTTGGGTATTGGTTTGGTAGAGATGAGACACCTTGATAAGATATCGGACTTTTTACAAAAGGCAGATCCCTATGAGGATTACTCTACCATGAATATTAATCCTACAATTGAGATTGGTTCTACTTGGGAACAAGCTTTAAAGATTGCTTTGAATTCCGAGATAGAAACTATTGGTCACTACAAGAAAATCCAAAGAGCAATTGCTCAATACGAGGAACGTTCTGATTATAATGACGTGAATTATTTCCTTGAGAAATTGATTGCGGATGAGGAGCATCATATGAAACTTCTCAAGGAAGCAATGGGTATGGATAAAGCTACTAAAGGTGTAACTGTAATTATCAAATGAGTAAGCTAATTATTCAGAATGGAAATATGTGTGAACTTGACTTACCTCTTAAGTTCGCACAGAAACTTTATAATGAGTTTGCCATTCGACATCCGAATGCTTTCTACTTACGTACAAGGCAAAGAGGTATGCAGAATTGGGACGGTAAGATTCATTACATCACCAAGACTGGGCAATTTAAAATAGGTTTACTTCCCAAAGTATACGATATGTGTATTGAAATGGGGATTAAACCTAAAGTTGTAGATATGAGACAACCCTTACCTAAAGTCAGTAAAGTAGTTACGAATATAGGTAAATATAAATTAAGACCCGAGCAAGAGAAAGCAGTTAAGTCTGTGATTAATAATCGAGTAGGTGATACACCTTTTCATATTGGCGTATTAGATTACACGGTTAATGCAGGTAAATGCACCGGTAAGGGTACCCTAATACATACTGAGGATGGGTTATTACCTATAGAAAAAATCGTTTCTGAAACAGGTAAGATACGATATAAAGGTAAAGTCCTTACTAAAGAAGGTGTATTAGTAAAACCCAATGCAGGAGTTTATAATGAGATTAAGGTAGTAAAGATAACTACTTCTCAGGGTTATACTCTAATCTGTGGATATGAAAATCACAGATTATATACTTATTATGGAGATAATCTACAATGGGTATATGTCAAGGATTTAAAGAAAGGGGATTGTTTACCTATCTCCTTAGAATATACTCATTCTAAAAATACCATAGGTAAAAACCTTAGCTATACTTTGGGAGCTTTATCCGGAGATGGTCATATTCATCAAGTTTCTAAAAATCAAATAAACATATCTATATCAGGTCAAGATATAGAAGTAGCCGAAGTAGTTAAAGCTACTATGGATGAAATCTGTAAAACTCCTGTAGAAATAAAACCCCACAAAAGATTTAAAGGTTTTCATATATCTAAATCCGATACTAATTTTGCTAAACTACTTCAAGAGGAATATCCAGAATTAATTGGTACTGCCCATGAAAAGTACATACCCGATAAGATTCTTCAGGCTTCTTATGATGACTTAAGGAATTATATAGCAGGTTTATTTGATACAGATGGGTATAATTCATCATCTCATGGTAGAAGATCCTTATCTTTTACTACTGTAAATCTTGAAAATGCTCGTAGAGTACAACAAGCTTTATTATCTTTAGGAATAGCTTGTTGTCTTAAACCCAAGAAGACTTCATGTAATGGTAAAGAGAGTATAGCTTATAGAATAACTATTCATAGCGAATTTTATGATGAGTTTCTAGAAATAATACCCATGAGGATTGAAAGAAAATGTATTCCTAGCAATTCTCAACGGAATAACTACAGTAATAAACTACCTTTTAGTAATTTTGCTAAAGAACTTTATGATAAGCTTTCTTGGAAAGAAAAAGGTAAGTTTAGAAAAACCTATGGTAGAGTTATAAGTACACAGGTAAGTCATCATAATAGATTAACTTTAACTGCTTTTAATTGTTTAGTAGAATTCTTAGGCTCTAATAATGATAAAGCTACAGAATTACTAAATATTTCTAGTAATTGTTATTGGGATAAAATAGATAAGATAGAAATCTTAGATAAATACCCATGTTATGATATGGAGATACCTAAGTATCATAATTACATATCTAATGGATTCATATCTCATAACACACTTATTATGTCGTCTTTGTATTTATCCTATAAGAAGCAGTTGAAGACTTTGTTAATAACTAATGACTCGGATTGGTTAAACCAAGCTAGAGAAGAATTTAAGCAATATCTACCCGGAGAGGATATTACTTTTGTTCAAGGCAAAGTTTTAAACTGGAGTAACTTCACAATAGGTATGGTTCAATCTATTTCTCGTAATATGGGGTTCTATCAAAAAGAGTTATCTCAAATAGATATGGTACTTATAGATGAAGCTGACCAAGGGGGCAGTAGGCAATATCAGAATGTAATCACCCGGTTATTCAATACTCGTATTCGTATAGGACTATCTGGTACCATCTATATGAGTAAGCTTGCTAAAGATAAAGTTAAGAATATGAATCTTGAATGTTTCTTTGGTAAGGTACTTGCCGAGTTTAAACTTAGGGATTCTATTAAGAAGGGTTATTCAACTAAAACTGTAGTAAAGATGGTACCAGGTAAACCCTGGTATGGGAATTGGGAATCCGATTGTATATCTTATAAAGAGATATATGATGATTCGATTACTAACAGTTATACTGCTTGGTTAATGGCATATTCCAGATTACGATGGAATATTAATCAAGGCAGATATCCTGCTCTCGTAGTTTGCAAGCATATTGAACATTGTGAAAATCTATATAAATTCTTTAAAAAGAAACTGGGCGATGCCTATAATATTGCCTATGTGCATGTTAATACCAAATCTAAATTAAGACAACAAATAATGAAAGATTTTAGGGACGGCAAAATTGATATCTTGGTATCAACTACAATCATTGCTCGGGGCAAAAACTTTCCTAAGCTAAGGTATTTGCTTAACGCAGCAAGTATGGATAGTCAAGAAAAATCTATTCAGTTCCTTGGTCGTTTGGTAAGAACCGATAAATCGAAAAAGAAAGTGTACCTTGATGACCTTCACTATCCTGGTAATTATTTAGATAGGCATGGAAAACATAGGAAGCAATATTATCAGAGACAAGAATTGAAAGTAATCTTATTAGACAAACTATGGAAGAAACATCCTAACCATAGCCTTATTAAGAGTTAACTAGAAGTACTATGAGTATTTACTTTTTCTCCGTAGGAGGAAAAGAAGATTACAATTAATAAGCATATAGGCATTATGAATAATGATAAACTAATATGTATCAGAGATGAGGATGATAATAAACTAACTACTCTATTATCAGATGGTTGGAAGATAATCCAAATCTCTGCATCCGGTATTTATTGCTGGGTACTCTTAAGGAAACCCAATAATACTAAAAAGAAAATCAAAGGCTTTCAGTGATGGAGAAATATATTTTAATTACAGCTGTTGTTATTATGATAATAATAATAATACTCGCTTTAGACTTCATACTTTCTAAGGATGGTTATCAATGCCATTCATGCAAGAAACGTTTTCATAAAGAGGATTTAGAAATCAAGGGATGGCATTTAAAAGAATGGGTCTGTCCCCATTGTAAACACCTTAATTACACTTATGATGAAGAAGATTAAAGAATGGTTTAAGTCGTTTAAGTCTCTTGTTGTGGGAGAGGTACATAATCCTAAACATGTATTCAACTGTAGAGATTTGATATGGATATCAAACTTGGAAACTTCTCAAAATACCCCCGAATGTTTTACTCATTTCTTTTGTTTGTACTGGAGTAATGGTATGGTAGTCAAAGTATGTCAAGAGAGCCCTGATAGAAATTCATACCAAGAATTATATAAACTCAGGGAACTATTTATAAATAACATCGGTTATTCCTATGTTCCGATAGAAGATAACAGTGAAATATACATTATAAACGTAAAAAAAGATATATAATGGCTAAGAAAAAGAAACAACTTCCTGACTTATCGAAGCAAGATATCCTTACTCCCATAGATGTTAGTACTCTGGGAACTAATGGAGACCCTTGCTTCGGTATTGGGTATGACCTATCAACTAAAGAGTGTAAGCTATGCGGAGACTCAGAGCTATGTGCATTCAAGATGTCTCAGAACTTGAATATCACAAGGAAAGAGCTAGAACAGAAGAATCAATACAAGGATTTGGATGTATTAGAAGATACGGTTGGTATCAAGAAATACATCCGAGGCTTGATTCGGAAAGGGAAAGACAAAAAAGAAGTTATTACCAAAACTGTTGAGAAATTCGAAGTACCCAGAAAACGTATTAGAGAACTTTATAAAGAGTGTACTAAATAATGAAACCAATAGAGATGATATGGGCTATGTTCAAGGTATACCTTAACAACCCAAACTATTTTGTAAAGCAAGAAGATGTACTTGCTAACCTTTGTATGGAAGGTTCTACCGATGTAATCAGGATGTGTAATTCATTGGGAGTACATGTTTCTAGACCCGAGAAATTAACCTTTGGACAACTTTTACGTAAATGTAATATATTATGAACAGATTTAGATTTATCAAAGTAAGGGAGGTAGTATCTCCCAACAGAGCAAACCCAAATGATGCTGGGTTAGATTTTTATGTACCAACCAATTTATATCCTGAGGATATTCATGACAAGAACGAATTTGATTCAAATGGGTATATTATTCCATTTAATGAAAATTTCGTAAGGCATATAGCTTTAAAACCAGGTCATCGTATACTTATCCCCTCGGGTATCAGAGGTTTGCTAGAACCTCCTGCATCTATGTTAATGGCAGCAAACAAATCTGGTATAGCTACTAAGAAAGGGTTAATCTTTACTGCCGAGATAGTGGATTCCCCTTATGTTGGAGAGATACATATTGGGATATATAACACTTCTCAAGAAATTCAGGTTATCGAGGCTGGTCAAAAGCTGGTACAATTTATTCATGTACCCATTTATATTACCGAGCCAGAGGAGATTCAGCAAGAGGAGTTTTATACTGAATCACAAATGTGGGGAAGCAGAGGAGATAAAGGATTTGGTTCATCTCAAAACATAAAATAGTGGAAGATAATATATTAGGATTCCCAGGATATCATATTACTCGGGAGGGTAAGCTTTATAATAAGGGACATCCCGTAAAGACTTTCTTCCATAAAGATACGAACGTACTAAACTTAGAAATAATAAGGTATCTAAGAATGTAAAAATACATAGATTAGTAGCAGAAGCCTATATACCTAATCCGAATAATTTACCAGTAGTAATGCACTTAGATGACAACCCTTTGAATAATCGTTTAGAGAACCTTAAATGGGGTACTCAAAAAGATAATGTATATGATGCCATTAATAAGGGTAGGTTGAAATTAAAAGGTATAAATAATCCTATGTATGGAGTAAGTAGAAGAGGTCTATTTGCTCCTCATACTTCATTAACAGTACGTAGTATTCGAAGATTAGAGAGATTGAAATTAAAAGGTAATACTAACAAGTACATAGCTAAAAGGTTGAAGGTTAGTAATGCTACTGTTGGTAATTATCTTAATGGTAAACATTATAAAAGTTAACATTTTGGATATAAGAAATATAAGTGAACCAGTACCTAAAGTAGAAACTAATGGGGTACTATTAAAGATGTATGAATTGGGGTTAGAACAATTGCAGGGATATAGGCAAATAGAACAGTTACCTGATTACCCATTTGATATCAATAATGCAAAGAACCAGGTAATACTCAAGGACTTTATAGGTAGGGTAATTGAAGAACTTACCGAGGGTTTTGAATCTACCGAAGAAGTATTTGAATTATGTCAGAAGAATGGTTGGAATATCGAGATGTTCAATGAAAATGAATGTCAATTGATATTGAATTCTCTTGCTAATGCAAATGAAGAACAAGCAGATGCTTTAGGCTTTTTCTTTACTCTTCTAGTATATTCAAATATACTTCCTGAAGATATTCTTAGCTATAATAAGGCAAAGAACTTATTTGATGTGATGGCTATGGGTGTTAAAGAGTTAGTGGTAAAATATTCCGACTACCAGAATTTATTGAAATTCGATATTATTTGTGAAGAGGATTTTTTTGATGAAGATGGTGGTAAATGGGAACAAATCATCTCTTACATCCCCGGTTTTCATAAGATGAATGCATTATCACATGAGGCAGAGAAGTTATACTTATGGGAAGTGATATATGAATTGAACAAGGCAAGGAATTTCCTTAAGTCTAGACCTTGGAAACAAACCCAAGTAATGACTAAAGAGATAGACTTCCAGGAATCACTGGTAAAAGCTTTCTACCTATATATGGGATTCCTTGCATTGAATGGGTTCACAGACCAAGGGTTATTCAGTTTATTCTTTAAAAAACAGCGTCTCAATAGATGGAGGCAACAAACTAATTATTAACATGTCAGGATGGAACCATAAATTAGAGGGACTTCAACTTAATCCGGAGGAGTCCCTCCATTCGTTAGAATTTGCTACCTCACAAGAAGCATGGGAAAAACTCAATGAGGGATTCCTAAGATTAGAGCCTGCTTTATTTGCAAAGGGGGCTATTGCCAATAGTGGGGTAGCAGTAGTGTATAATGTATTCATAAAGATACGCAAGGCCTGGGTAGACCCAGAATTTGATCTGTCTCTTATACACATCTCCGAGCCCACGAGACACTGAGCGATCT
>ENA-UAYF01000193-UAYF01000193.1-human-gut-metagenome-genome-assembly--contig:-NODE-193-length-35847-cov-9.902045_pt1 | contig 35847 bp, 30 predicted proteins | sample MGYA00244017_ERZ654600 | MGnify/ENA primary metagenome ERZ654600 (study PRJEB26926, sample SAMN06164490) | human gut metagenome | biome: ENVO:00009003; feature: ENVO:2100002; material: ENVO:00002003... | reverse complement strand
AGTTCCGTATGCCCAGCCGCGGCCTGTTCGGCTACCGCAACCAGTTCCTGACCGATACCCACGGCGAAGGCATCATCAACCAGATTTTCGACGGTTACGATGTCTGGGCTGGCATGATTGCCAACCGCTCCACCGGTTCTCTGGTCAGCTTTGAGACCGGCGAGGCTGTCACCTACGGTCTGTTCAATGCTCAGCAGCGCGGCACCCTTCTGGTGGGCGCTGGTGAAAAGGTCTACGAGGGCATGGTCATTGGCTACACCGCTTCCGGCGAGGACGTGGATGTCAACGTCTGCAAGACCAAGCACCTGACCAACACTCGTGCATCCGGCTCCGATGATGCTCTGCGCCTGATCCCCATTAGCAAGCTCAGCCTGGAAGGCTGCCTGGAATTCCTTGCACAGGACGAGCTGCTGGAGGTTACTCCTGAAAATCTGCGCATCCGCAAGCAGATCCTGAACCACGAGCAGCGCATGAAGGCCAAGAGCAAGCTGAAATAAGCCTTTCCTTCTTTTATAATATGTACTTTACCGTCCTGCAGCGTTTCAAAACACTGCAGGACGGTTTTGTTTTGCCAAAAATGATTTATTTTTTAAAAAAGGGCTTGCAAAAGGCATTCTTATGCGGTATAATATCTCTCGCAGTCACAAATGTGATCTGCCTCTTTAGCTCAGTCGGTTAGAGCACCTGACTGTTAATCAGGGTGTCGCCTGTTCGAGTCAGGCAAGAGGCGCCAGAAGAAAAGGCAATGTTCCACAGAACATTGCCTTTTTTGTTTGTCCCATACTACACCCTTTTTCTGTACAGCCATGCAGTCGTGTTTCTCCTCTGTTTTTGGGCTTCTCTGTCCCAAAAGCACAGCATTCATGCGAAAAAAGCATCAAGCATAATGATTTCTTAAAATTTGACTACTTGAAGAAGATGTCACATTGTGGTATACTGCTTATAAGCTTTGGGAATTTGTATCTGTTTTTCCAAAGTCCGGCACACAGATCAAAGGGTAGGTGCTCCCTTCTTTTGATAGCAGCCGACCGGTGTTTTGTCATGGTTCTCCGCAGGACAGGACAAAGCACCGGTCTCTGTGCTGTTGTTTCAGGCTCCGGCTCTTTTCACGTTGTCAGATCTGCGGCAAGCCGCTTCTTCAAAACGCCTGCCGCTGTTTGAATAAATTTGTATATGATCAAAGGAAGCATCTATGCGTTACACCTATGTCCGGCAGCACGACACCACTGACTGTGCGGCTGCCTGCCTCGCAATGGTGTGCCTCCATTACAAAAAGGAAGTTACCATCACCCGCCTGCGCGATATGATGGGTACCGACCTGAAAGGCACGAACCTTGTTGGTTTGCAGAAAGCCGCTAATGAGTTGGGTTTCACCACTGCAGCGGTTCGCGTAGACCGTGAAAATTTCCTCAGCGATTTTTCGCTGCCCTGCATTGCGCAGGTCATCACCGATCAGGGTCTGGCCCACTTTGTGGTCGTCTTTAAAAAAACCACCATCAAAGATGACGGTGAGCGTCGTCGGCACATGCTGAAAGAAGCCGAAGCCGCCAAGGAAGATGAGAAGAACGGCAAAAAACACAAGTGCAAGGATTACGTCGTGATCGGCGACCCCGGCAGTGAGCTGAAAAAGATCTCTCTGGATGAGTTCTACAAGAACTTTACCGGTGTTCTGCTGCTGATGAACCCCACCTCGGAGTTCAAGGGCGGTAAGATCGAAAAGGGCGGCATGTTCAAGCGTTACATCGACCTGTTGCTGCCCCAGAAAAAACTCTTTGCCTATGCGATCCTGAGTTCTCTGATCGTTACGATCCTGGGCATCGCCTCCTCCATGTTCAACAAGATCCTGATGGACGAGGTCTTGCCATATGGCTTGGACAATCTGCTGGTCACACTGATTCTCGTGTTCAGCATGGTCAGCATCACCAATACGCTGGTGGGCTTTGTCCGGCAGTGGGTTCTGATCCACCTATCCATCAAGATCGATATTCCGCTGATGCTGGGCTACTTCGGGCATATCTTCCATCTGCCCATGAAGTTCTTTGCCACCCGCAAGACTGGTGATATCACCACCCGTTATTCGGATGCAAACACCATCAAATCCATCTTCACCAGCATTGCGCTGAGTCTGATCATGGATATCTCGATGGCCATTATCACCGGTATCATCCTGTTCCGCATGAATGCGATGCTCTTCTCGATCTCGCTGTTCATGGCTCTGGTCAGCATTCTGCTGGTGCTGATCTACAAGCAGCCTTACAAAAAGATCAACGAAGAAACCATGGTGCAGTCCGCTGCACTGAACAGCCAGATGATCGAAAGCCTGCGCGGCATTGAGACGGTCAAGTGCAACGCCAACGAGGATACCGAAATGGAGAACCTCGAGCGTGAGTACATCAAGAGCCTGAAGATCAGCCTGCGCTCCAGCAAGATCAGTACCACGCAGGGCCTGATTTCCTCCTTCATTTCCACCGGTTTCAGCATGCTGACCACCTATGTGGGTATCAGTCAGGTTCTGAAGGGTGAGATGACACTGGGCGGATTCATGGCCTTCAGCACACTGTCCTCTTACTTTACTTCCCCGCTGAGCAACCTGATCGGTCTGCAGATGCAGATTCAGGAGGCCAGCATTTCCATGAAGCGTCTGGGCGAGATCATGGATTATCCCTCCGAGACGGTCGGCGACGAAGACCGCACCGATCTGGACAAGGTGGAGGGCGATATCGAGTTCAAGGATGTCACTTTCCGTTATGGCAACCGTGCCCCTGCACTGGATCACATCAGCTTTACCATTCCGGCCGGTAAAAAGGTCGCACTGGTGGGCAGCAGCGGCAGCGGCAAATCCACGATCACCAAGCTTCTGCTCAAGTATTATGAGCCGGAAGATGGCGAGATCGACTTGAACGGTGTGAATCTGGCTGAATACACCAATGACTCTGTCCGCCGCGCAATTTCTTATGTGCCGCAGAACGTTGAGCTGTTCAGCAAGACCATTTATGATAACATCCGCGTTTCCCGTATGGACGCTACGATGGACGAAGTTAAGGAAGCTGCCAAGAAGGCAGATGCTCACGACTTTATCCGTCATCTGCCCCTGCAGTATAACACTTATCTGGAAGAAGCAGGCAACGGCCTGTCCGGCGGTGAAAAGCAGCGCATTGCGCTGGCACGCGCTTTCCTGAAAGATTCCAACCTCTACATTCTGGATGAATCCACCAGTAATCTGGACTTTGCTACGGAAAATCTGATCTTCAACATGATCTACGATCAGCTTGCAGATCGTTCCATGCTGATCGTAGCTCACCGCCTGTCCACCGTTCGTGACTGTGATCTGATCCTTGTGATGGATCACGGCAAGATCGTGGAACGCGGCACGCACGATGAGCTGCTTGCCAAGGAAGGCAAGTACTACGAGCTGTGGAACATGCAGCAGGGTATCTACCGCAGCAAAAAGGCAGAGCCCAAGCAGTCTGTCATGCAGGCCGTGGTGGAAGAGGATGACGACGGTGAGTCGATCACCTATTGATGTGTTGCAGCCGGGTGCGCACCCGGTTACATATGAAAGGGAGTAATTCTTGATGGATAGCTTGGTTTGACATAGTTTTGCTGTGTCAGATAAAAAAGAGCTAGAAAGACTTTCTGTTTAGTAGAAGTAGATGGTGTTATCCTGAACAGGCCCTGCCTGCTCAGGTAACTATGCCTCACTATGGTGTGCCCGGAGGCAAAACGCCTCCGGGCACATTTTATTTGCAAGATCCCTATTACTTTTATAAGTAGTAGGCGATCGGGAGCGGAGAGGAAGCTGCTTTCTGCAGCGGTTTTCTCCCCTTTCTCGATTGCCTATTACTGCCTCTTCTGAGGTAAATCTGAAAAGGAACCGAGGTATTCAACATGAAAGAGATCAAAGTAGCCGAGAACAAGACCCTGAAGCTCACCAATGTGCTCTCCCGTGAGATCCATCCGGAAGAGATGGCCAGTCTGCCCGTGGTGCTGACCCAGATGCACAACTTTATCAAGAGCAACAACGCACAGCCCATTGGCCCCATTGTGCAGGCCATGGTGGTTGGTGAGGACCGTCAGATGCACCTGTACATGATGCAGCAGGCTACCCAGTTCATCGGCCAGATGGAGCAGGACTACCATATGGATGCTATTCTGCGCGTGAAAAACTGCCTGTATGCCCACTACACCGGCCCCATGCCCGAAAGCCAGCTGGCTTCCTACAAGCTGCAGGTCCACGCTTTTGAGAATGAGCAGAAACTGACCGGCACCTCCTATACCATCTATGTCAATCAGGATGAGGATGATGCCGTGGTCGATGTCTTTATGGAGACCAAGTAATTATGACGATTAAAGTTCAGAACCTTTCGGATCTGCAGGACCGCCGCATCATGATGGAAAAAAAGCTGCCGCCTTATGGCTACGCTTTTGTCATTCTGGTGGGCATCTTCATGCTGTTTCTGGTGGTGTGGAGCACCCATACCAACCGCATTTATGTCAGCCAGAACGCAGGCACCGTGCAGGCCAGCAATAAAACCTATATCATGTCCAGTTATTCCGGCTCCATTACCGAGATGTATATTTCGGAGGGCAGCTATGTGAACGAGGGCGACCTCGTGGCCCACATCAAGAGCACGGATATCGACATGCAGCAGGATAACCTGGAAAGCCAGCTCAAGATCTACCAGACCCAGCTGGACCAGTACAACAAGCTGCTGCAGTGCGTGCAGGATGATACCAACTACTTCAGCGAGACAAACCCTGAAGATCAGCCCTACTACTATCAGTACGAGACCTACAAGAGCCAGGTCTCTCAGAAGACCTTTGATGCCACGGCCTATCAGGCTGCCGGTTACTCCGATGCTCAGATCAAGACCATGATGGAGCAGAGCCAGAGCGAAGTAGAAGCTCTGTACTACTCCACCATGCAGTCCATCTCCCAGAGCATTACCAGCGCACAGAGCAACGTGGACAACATTCAGGCTCAGCTCGATGCCTTGAACACCGGTGCCAACGATTACTACATCTACGCCCCAACCTCCGGTGTGATCCACATGGATACTCCTTACAAAGAGGGCATGGTGCTGAGCGCAGGCTCCCCGCTGGCCACTGTTGCCAGCGAGAACGACGATCTGGAGATCGTTGCCATGGTCACCGTGAATGACCGCCCGCTGCTTCATGTGGGTGACTCGTGCAAGATCGCCATTACCGGCCTTTCGGAGTATTCCTATGGCACCCTGACCGGCACTGTAACGGCCATTGACAGTGACGTGACGGCCAGCTCCAACGCTTCCTACTATAAGATGACCATTAAGCCCGATGCCACTTATGTGGTGAGCCGCAGCGGCGACAAGGTGGATCTTTCCAACGGCATGAGCGTTACTGCCCGCGTGGAGTACGATCAGGTCACCTATTTCGAGTACGCAATGGAAGCCCTGGGCGTTCTGTTCCGTTAAACCGGAGCTGTGCTGACTGCCAGCCGCCGTTATATCACCCAAAGAGGTACACTTACTATGAAATCAACCGCAAAAAAACTGGCCGTCTGTGCGGCAGCGCTCTGCCTGCTGGCCTGCGGCACAGCTGTGTCTGCGGCCGCAGCAAGCCCTGTCTCCGGCCTTGCCCTGAGCGGCGTTGCCATGCCGTGGGATCAGGACGTGCCTGCCGAAAGCATTGAGGCCGGCAGCTATACCGCCAACATGCTGCTGGGTTCCTCTCAGCAGCTGTCTCCTGTGGTGCGTCCGCGCAACTCTACCGACTCGGTTGTCTTTATCTCGGACGATACTTCCATCCTGACCGTGAGCAACTCCGGTGTCGTGCAGGCTGTGGGCGTAGGCACCACCCGCATCACCGCTGCCGCAGGCAACCAGATCTGTGCCTACACCATCGTTGTCTCCATGGATTCTTCCATGATCGTTACCGAGATGGACCTTTCCCTTTCCTCCAACACCATCTATGTTGGCAACTCGGTCTCGGCACAGCTGCAGGTGCGGCCTACTTCGGCTTCCAACTATGCCACCGTCACCCTGACCTCTTCCAATGAGAAGGTTGCCACGGTGAACAATTTCGGCCGTGTTACCGGCATTGCCCCCGGCACCGCCACCATTACCGCTACCTGCGGTTCGGTGACTGCTACCACCAATGTCACGGTCATGAGTATTCCCAACTCCGGCACCGGCACCGCCAGCACTGGTTCTTCCAACAGCGGTCAGGTCGTCACGGTGAATCCTTCCTACGTTGTGCTCAAGCCCGGTGCCACCCGCACCCTGACCGCCAGTGTCAAGCCTTCTTCCGCTTCCCAGAAGTTCACCTATAAGTCCGCCAACAGCAACATTGCCACGGTCAGCCCCAGCGGCGTGATCACGGCTGTGGGCACCGGCGCTACTTCCATTACCGTTTCCAACGGCACTGCATCCGCCCTGGTCACGGTCATCGTCAACCGTTCGGCTGCATCTTCTTCCGATAATTCTTCGGACAGCAGCTCTACCGAACCGGATAACGATACTCCCATCGAGATCGATCCCGTTGTGCAGACCATTCAGGACAGTGAGGACAACGAGATCGTTTTCACACAGGCCGAGGTGCCTACCGTGACCGGTGATATCCTCAATGCGCTGCGCACCACCGGCAAGACCCTGTGCGTGGTGGGCGATGGCTACACCATGCAGATTGCAGGCAGCGGTGTCAAGAGCACCACCAGTGAGCTGGACACCATGCTCATCCTGACTGAGTCCGATCAGGGCATCGAGTTTGAGCTGGATAAGGGCAAGGCTCTTCCCTGCTCGGTGCGCATCGATCTGGATGTGAGCACCTATACCCGCCTGTATCTGTACAACGCCGTCTCCAACAAGTGGCAGTACCTGAACAGCTACACCGACGGCATCATTACTGCCGATACTGCAGGCCGTTATCTGCTGACCAACCAGAACCTGAAATTTGCCAATATCAACTGGACCTTCTTCATTGCCGGTGGTGTTGTAGTGGTTCTGATCGGCATTGCATATGTTGTGCTGAAAAAGCGCTACTGGTTCTGGTAATTTTCAAAACCACTCTTTCATGAAACAGCAAGACCCTCTCTGAGTGTGATATGCTCCCCCTAGAGTAGACAGAGTAAAGCAAAAACTCTGCGTACTCTGGGGGGTATTTTCATGTCAGGAAAGAACAATCACTTTTGCACAAAAAATTCGCCGTCTCCTTGTGGAAACGGCGAACAAAAACTGATATTATTTCTCTGTCTACTTGACGGAGCGCACTTCAATGGAACGCCTGGACTTTGTTTGCGTTATGATGTCTGCCTTCGTTACTTTTCAATGGGCTGCGAGGGCTTCCAGTCCTTGTAGTTCTCGTAGCGGCTCTCGCGGATCTTGGTGTGGGACCAGATCTCGTCCGCCGTGGGCTGCCAGTTGGCTGCATAGTTCTTGCACTTCTCGCACAGGTGCTCCACGCTCTCCGGCGACTGCAGGTCGGTGCTGTGGGCACCGGTCTCGTGCACCATCTTCTGCAGCAGTTCGGGGTTTTCCAGCATCGGGCAGGGACGCAGATGGTTCTTGTTGAAGGGCTGGCCGTTGTGATAAGCCATGAACAGCGGGCTGTGCAGAATTTCCAGAATGCTCTGGTCGTGGATATTGGCATTGGAGTAGTGGATGAACACGCACGGCTCTGCGTCACCGGCAGAGTTGATGTGGAAGTAGTTGCGTCCGCCGGCAATACAGCCGCCCACAAACTCACCGTCGTTCTGGAAATCCATCGGGTAGAACGGGATATCGCACTCTTCCGAGCGCAGATAGCGGATGCGGTCGATCATATATTTGCGCTGCTCCGGGGTAGGCATCAGTTCCGGTGCTGCCTCGTTGCCCACGGGCATGTAGTGGAAGTAGAAGCCGAAGTGTGCGCCCTTCTCACACAGGAAACGCATGAACTCATCGTTGGTAACAGCTTCGATATTATCGCGGGTGTAGCAGATGGACGTGCCGAACACGATGCCGTGCTCCTTGAGCAGATCCATAGCATGCATAACAGCGGCATAGTGCCCCTCACCGCGGCGGGCATCGTTGGTCTCCGGGGTGCCCTCGATGGACAGCATGAAGGCAATGTTGCCCAGACGCACCACCTCTTTGCAGAACGGCTCATCGATGAGGGTGGAGTTGGTGTAGATGGCAAACTGCACATCATTGTGCTTCTCGGCCAGCTTGAGGATATCAGCCTTACGCACCAGCGGCTCGCCGCCGGTCAGCATGTACAGGTACACGCCCAGCTCCTTGCCCTCGGTAACGATCTTGTCCATATCCTCAAAGCTGAGGTTATTCTTGTGACCGTATTCACCGGCCCAGCAGCCCACGCAGTGCATATTGCAGGCGGAAGTGGGGTCGAACAGGATCAGCCAGGGGATGTTGCACTGATACTTCACACGGTTCTCGCGGATGGTCTTGGTGCCGCGGAAGAAAGCCTCGTAGCCCAGATTCAGCGCCATGGTGCGGGCCACGTTGGGGTCGGTCTGATCCAGCACACAGTTGATGAGCTTGGACCACTTGCTGTCGGGGTCGGTCAGGGTCTGTCTGGCGTGTTCGTAGGCTTCAGCGCTGAACGAACTGCCATAGAACTGCTTTGCGACATCCACCAGCTGTCCCACGGTTTTCTGACGGTCTTTATCGGCATGAGAAAGCACCACGTCCACCATTTTACCAACGGCAGCACGCTGCATTTTATGAGTCAGGCTCTCAACAGAAGTATTCATTATCCTTTTCCTCCAAACGGTATTTTTCGGAAATCTCTTTTTCTATTTCTATGCCATTACTCTACCATTCTATCCCACAAATTGCCATAAACAGAAAAAGCGCCGTGATAGAAAACCCATCCCGGCGCGGATTATGATAAAATTTTGTCGTTCTTCCGGTTCAACCGTCCTGTTCCAGATGGATCTTATTGCTGGCAAGGCGGCATAACGCGCGGCGCAGATCGCCCTGCAGCATCCGTCCCATACGTTCTACCATCACAGCGGGCTCGGTCTTCATATCCCGGCGGATCCATTCCAGCACCACGCCCACCAGCGCATATTTGTAAAAATCCACCACAAACTGCTTGTCATCGTCCTGCACGGTGATGTCGCGGCATTCGCGATCCGCAAATTCCTTCAGCATAGGGTCCAGAAGCTTGTACAGATACTGCTCCACCTGTTCACGACCTACAGAGCGGTATACGTTCAGCACCAGTGCTTTGTTATCCCGGATCTGGTGCAGAATGTCCAGAAACGCTTCGGTCCATGTATCAAAGCTCTGGCAGCCTTCCATCGCCTTGGTTGCATCTTCCGTCAGGATCCAGTCCACCAGATCGTAAATATCCTTAAAGTGGTAGTAGAAGGTCATGCGGTTCACGCCGCAGTCCTCGGTGATATCGTTGATTGTGATCTTATTGAGGGGCTTTTCCAGCAGCAGCTTTTTCAGCGATGCTTCCAGTGCCCGCTTCGTTGTTTGTGACACAAAAACCTTCCTTTCCCAACCGTAGAAATTTTTCCCGCTGCGTACGGCGATTGGCAGCTTCGTACATTATAATACCGCAAAAGCCGTTCCGATTGCAAGCATTGATTCTGTCCATTTTGTAAACAAAGAATCTTCCTGCGTTTTCACTCCGGCAGTTTCTCGCTTCAAAAGCCGTTTCTCAGCCCCCTAAACCCCTTCCGGCGGTGCGCAATGCCTGCAAAAGCGGCTTCTTCCGGCAAAAAAGCGGAAAAGGCCCTTGATTTTATATTCCTCTACGCTTAGAATGGGAGCAGACGGCTGTGATTGAAGTGCCGTTTTGAGGGAGGGTACAAACTATGATGGATACCATTGGTTTTCTGGGCTGCGGCAACATGGGTGGAGCCATCGCCCGTGCCGTTTGCAAAGCTGTTGACCCTAAGAAAGTTTTTCTGGCAAACCGCACTGCAGCCAAGGCACAGGCACTGGCCAAAGAACTGGGCTGCAAAACAGCCACCAATGCCGAGGTGGCCGGTGACTGCGACCTGATTTTTCTGGCGGTAAAGCCCCAGATGATGGAAGCTCTGCTCCAGCCGCTCAAGTTCACCTTTGACGAGCGCCCCAGCCGTTTTGTGCTGTGCAGCATGGCAGCGGGCCTTTCGATCGCCCGTATTCAGGAGCTGGCCGGTGAGGACTTTCCTGTGATCCGCATCATGCCCAACACCCCGGCTTCGGTGGGTGAGGGTATGATCCAGTACTGTTCCAGTAATGTCACCGCTGAGGAAGAAGAAGCCTTCCTCAAGATCATGGCTCCTGCGGGCCGTCTGGATGCCGTGCCGGAAAGTCTGATCGATGCCGCCAGCTGCGTTTCCGGCTGCGGCCCGGCATGGGTGTACCAGTTTATTGAGGCTCTGGCCGACGGCGGCGTGGCCTGCGGCCTGCCCCGCGCCAAAGCGCAGGAATATGCCGCGCAGATGGTTCTGGGCAGCGCAAAGCTGGTGCTGGAAAGCGGAAAGCATCCCGGCGAACTCAAGGATGCTGTGTGCAGCCCCGGCGGCAGCACCATTCAGGGCGTGCGCGTGCTGGAAGAGCACGGCCTGCGCGGTGCGGTGATGGATGCCGTGATCGCCTCGTACAATAAGACAAAGGAAATGGGAAAGGTTTAAGGATATCATGCGCATCGTTGTAAAAGTAGGCACTTCTACTCTGGCATACACCACCGGACGGCTGAACATCCGCCACACGGAACAGCTGGTCAAGGTGCTCAGCGACCTGAAAAACGAGGGCCATGAGGTCATTCTGGTGTCCTCCGGTGCCATTGGCATGGGCGTGGGCAAGCTCTCACTGCCAACCCGCCCAAAGGACACCACCACCAAGCAGGCCTGCGCCGCTGTGGGCCAGTGTGAGCTGATGTACACCTACGACCGACTGTTCAACGCCTACAATCACACCGTGGCGCAGATCTTGCTCACCGGCGTGGACGTGGAGCACACCGAACGCCGCGTGAACTTTCAGAACACCCTGTCCCGCCTGCTGGAGCTGGGTGCCCTGCCCATCATCAACGAAAACGACACCGTTTCCACCGATGAGATCACCTCCATTGGCGACAACGACACGCTAGCGGCCATCGTGGCCTGCTGCGCCAAGGCTGACCTGTTGGTGCTTCTGAGTGACATCGACGGCCTGTACACCGCCAATCCCCACACCCACACGGATGCAAAGCTCATCCCGCTGGTGGAGGAGATCACCCCCGAGGTGATGGCTCTGGCCGATGGTGCCGGTTCGGCCCTTGGCACCGGCGGCATGACCACCAAGCTGCGCGCCGCCCGCATGGTAACGGGCAGCGGTGCCGATATGGTCATTGCCAACGGCGCACACCCGGAGCTTTTGTACGACATTGCCGCAGGCAAGCCCGCAGGCACCCGCTTTGCGGCCTGCAAGGAGGACTGAACACATGACCACACAGGAAATTCTGGAAGCCGCCCGCAGCGCCAAAAGTGCCCTTGCGCTGGCCGATAACACCGCCCGCAACGCGGCCCTGCTGGGCATGGCGTCTGCGCTGTGCAGCGCAGACGATCAGGCGGCCATCCTTGCCGCCAACGCTGAGGACATGGCTGCTGCCAAAGGGCACATCAGCGATGTGATGCTGGACCGTCTGGCCCTGACCGCACCGCGCATTGAAGCCATGGCGCAGGGCATCCGCGAGGTTGCCGCTCTGCCCGACCCGGTGGGCCGGGTGCTGAACCGGGTGGAGCGCCCCAACGGGCTTGTCATTGAAAAGACGGCTGTGCCCATGGGCGTGATCGCCATTATCTACGAGAGCCGCCCCAATGTGACCAGCGATGCCGCTGCCCTTGCCATCAAAAGCGGCAACGCCTGCATCCTGCGCTGCGGCAAGGAGGCCTGGCGCAGTGCCAACGCCATCGTCACCGTTCTGCGGCAGGGCCTGAAAAAGGCCGGTCTGCCCGAGACTTCGGTCTGCCTGATCGAGGACACCACCCACGCTTCTGCCAATGCTCTGATGACCGCTGTAGGCTATGTGGATCTGCTGATCCCGCGCGGCGGTGCCGGGCTGATCCGTGCCTGCGTTCAGAACGCCAAGGTCCCCTGCATCCAGACCGGCACCGGCATCTGCCATGTGTACGTAGACGATACCGCCGATCTGGACAAAGCTCTGGACATCATCGAGAACGCAAAAGCCAGCCGCCCCAGCGTGTGCAACGCCGAGGAGGTGTGCCTTGTGCACTCTGCCATTGCCGGGGAGTTTCTTCCCCGTCTGGCCCAGCGCCTTGGCCCGGACCGCGCGGCAAAGGGCCTACACCCGGTGGAGCTGCGGCTGGATAAGCGCGCAGCCGCCATCATCTCCGGCACCCCTGCCGGAGAAAAGGACTTTGACACCGAATTTCTGGACTACATCCTCGCGGTCAAGGTCGTGGACAGCGTGGAGGAGGCCATCGGGCATATTGCTGAGCACTCCACCGGCCACAGCGAGGCCATCCTGACCCAGACACAGGCCCATGCCGACCTGTTCACTGCCGCAGTGGACAGCGCCGCCGTGTATGTGAACTGTTCCACCCGCTTTACGGATGGCGGTGAATTCGGCCTTGGGTGCGAAATGGGCATTTCCACCCAGAAACTCCACGCCCGTGGCCCCATGGGACTGGCCGAGCTGTGCAGCTACAAGTATATCATCCACGGCAATGGTCAGATCCGCTAAAGCCCGCTGAACCCACCTTTCCAGTGCGGAAATCGGGAGTGAGCGTTTTCTCCATAATATTCATAATTTAGAAACGAAACTGAAAAGCTTTTTCCGAAACAGGCTGGTGCGATTTGCGCCAGCCTGTTTTTTTGTTTTATTCCCATGGAATGTTCTTTCAATAAAGACAAAAAGCTGAATTATGTTTTCAATCTGCCTTTCCTATTCGCTCACTGATATAGATGATTGTATCCCAGTTTTCTCCAATTCATACAAAGCAATAATCTCACTTTCTCTATTTTATCTGGTAAAAAGTATAAAAAACTCTTGACAAGCACGGTTTTGTTGCGGTAAAACTATATTGGAAATTTTGATAACGATTTCACGGTGTTTCATTTTCCGTCTATGAATTGTTCGCCGTATACAGTACTATACTGACAGCAAAGGAGAGAGTACTATGACGATTGCCATTCTTGCACACGATTCCCGCAAAGAGCTTGCACTGCAGTTCTGTACTGCTTACAGCGCCATTTTGTCCAAAAACACAATCATCGCTACCGGTACCACCGGACGGATGCTGGCGCAGACTACCGGCCTGCCCGTGCACTGTTATCTCTCCGGGCGCTTGGGCGGTGTGCAGCAGATCACTTCCCGCATTGCGTGCAACGAAGTGGATCTGGTGTTGTTCTTCCGTGACCCGCTGAAAGCGGATGCCGCCAGCATCACCGAGCAGAATCTGCTCCGCCTGTGCGATATGCACAGCGTACCCATTGCCACCAACATTGCCACCGCCGAGGTCTTGCTGCGCGGTATGGATCAGGGCGACCTGGACTACCGCGAGGGGATGCATCCCGCTCTTGTGGAGCCAATGCCCACCGTGCAGCGCCACGCCGTGTGATAAATCGTGTATAGAGTATCGGGAAAGAGACAACGCCGCAGGAAACTTCCTGCGGCGTTGTTGTTTTTTGTTTTGCTTTTATTTCAGGAATGCCTGCAGCTTTTCCAGCCGGCGGACGGCTTCGTCCAGCACATCGGTGCCGCGGGCAAAGTGCATCCGGATCAGGTGGTTCACCGGCTCCCGGAAGAAGCTGGAGCCAGGCACAGCGGCCACGCCCACTTCCCGGATCATCCACTCACAGAACTGCAGGTCGGTCCAGCCCTTGAACTGGGGCAGCGCCAGAAAATCGGAAATATCGATCATCACAAAATAGGTGCCCTGCGGAACATTGTGCTTCAGCCCCACACGGTCACTTAAAACAGGCATGCGCTCTCCCCTTTTCAGTCCTTGAAATAAGCCTTCTGGATGGCCAACAGCACGCCTGCGCGGCTGGCAGCAAAGTTCAGACCGCCCTGCAGGTAGCAGGTGTACGGCTCACGCAGCGGGCCGTCGCAGGAAAGCTCGATGGTGCTGCCCTGTGTAAAGCTGCCGCTTGCCATGACCACCTCGTCGGTATAGCCCGGCTCCGGAGAAGGTTCCGGGGCGGCATAGCTGTCCACGGGGCTTGCAGCCTGAATGCCCTGACAGAAGCCGATGAGCGCATCCGCAGTGCCTGCATCAAAGCAGGTGACGATGTCGTTATGGTCGTCGCAGTAGCGCGGCACTGGATTTTTGCCCAGCAGCTCCAGCATACACTGGGCGTAAATGGCGGTCTTGATGGCCTCGCACACCACGCCAGGCGCATAGTAGAAGCCCAGATACATATCACGGGGCGTTTCCAGCGTGCAGCCCAGATCCTTGCCGAGACCGGGCGCATTCAGGCGGTAAGCGCACAGCTCCACAAGGTCTTTGCGGCCCGCAATGTAGCCGCCGGTGGGAGCGATGCCGCCGCCGGGGTTCTTGATCAGGCTGCCCACCACAAGGTCTGCGCCCATCTGACAGGGTTCCTGCGTCTGGGTGAACTCGCCGTAGCAGTTATCCACAAAAATAATGATGTCCGGGTTTGCGGCGCGGGCGGTATCCGCAATTTTTCGGATCGTTTCCAGATCAAAGGCATTGCGCTGCAGATAGCCGCGGCTGCGCTGGATGTGGCACACCTTTGCACCGGGGGCCTTTTGGGCGATCAGGTCATAATCCGGGGTGAAGTCGGCTTTCAGCGGAGCTTCATCGTACCGGATGCCGTAATCCATCAGGGTGCCGGTGCCCCTGCCCTTGCCGTCCAGACCGATCACGCCTTCCAGCGTATCGTAGGGGCGGCCGGTGGCAGCCAGCAGGATATCCCCTGCCCGCAGCAGGCCGAACAGCGCCACAGCCAGCGTGTGGGTGCCGCTCTGGAACTGACTGCGCACGAGAGCATCCTCTGCGCCCATCACCTCGGCAAAGATCTGCTCCAGCTTTGCGCGGCCGGTATCCCACAGGCCGTAGCCGGTGGTGCCCAGCATATCGGTGGAGGACATCTGGGTATCCGCAAAGGCTTTCAGCATTTTGAGCTGGTTAAAATCGCGGATCTCCTCCATATGGCGGAAGTAGGGCTGGCACAGCTCCATAGCCTTTTCGTCCAGCGCCAGAACTTCGGGTTTGTAATTGAAAAAGTGGTTCAGCATTGACATTATAACGGTTCCTTAATTTATGATTTGAATTATAAAACGCAGCCCGCAAAAGGCACATTGGTAGTTTCTCCGAGGAGAAAGCTACCAACGCGCCGGGTGTTCATAACGCGCATACTCCGCAAGCTTTTCAAAGCCAAGCCGGGTATAAAAGTGCACCCGCTCCGGGCTGCAGAGAAACACCGGGTGCTCCCCTTTGGCGGCAAGCTCGTTCGCCATCTGCACAATGAGCCGCCCGCCGATGCCCTTGCCCCGCAAAGGCCGGGCTGTCTGCCCGCAGGCCATGTAGGCCTGTCTGTTCGCAAGGGCATAGCCCCCTACCGTGCAGATCGTTTCACTTCCCTTCCGCAGCGCCCACGCAAGGGCTTTGCCGCGGGTGCGCTTTGTGCAAAGCTCGGAGTAAAAGTCCTCCTGCTTTGCCGTATCCGCCGGGTAGAGCGCCCGTGCCACATCCATGGCAGAGGGTTCTCTGTCAAGGGTCAGTCCGGCCCAGAGCGTCTCGTCTGCAGCGGGCAGCGGCAGAGCCTTGCCGGGTGCAAGGCCGAATACAGTCAGCGTTTTAGCTTTGCACCACCCGGCAGGCGGTGGGCATTCGTTTTCGTCTAAAATGATGCTCTCACACCCGCAGAAAGCCAGAAAGCTGGCCAGCTCTTCCGGGTTTGCGTGCCCTGCTGCCCATGCGGTGCTGCCGCTGAGTTCCAGCGCCAGTGTAGGCCCTGCATAGAATCGCCACGGCTGGCTTTTGCTAAAAAGGGCAAGATCCAGCGGCAGGGTCGCCCCCAGCACCCATTTCCCCCGGCAGGCATTTAAAAAGCGGGCGCGGTGGGCTTTTGTGCTGACCTGCGCGATCACTTCAGCTCGTTGACGATCTTCTTGAACTCGCGGCCGCGCACCTCAAAGTTGGGGTACAGGTCAAACGATGCGCTGGCCGGGGACAGGATGATGATATCACCGGGCTTTGCGCAGGCACGGGCCAGCTCCACAGCGTGCTGCATGTTGTCGGCATGCTGGATGGGCAGCTCGGCTTCGTTGAAGTTCGGGTCCTCGCGCACAGCCTTTTCGATGCGGGGGCCGGTGGCACCCATCAGCACAAGGTTCTTCACGTGGGCCACCACTTCCGGTGCCAGCGGCTCATAGGGAATGTGCTTGTCGTAGCCGCCAGCGATCAGAATGACCTTCTGGTTAAAGCTGCGCAGACCGGCAATGGTGCGCGTCGGGCTGGTGCCGATGGAGTCGTTGTAGTACAGCACGCCGTCCAGCGTGCGCACCGGCTCAATGCGGTGCTCCACACCGGTAAAGGTGCTGCCCACCTTCTGGATGGCTTCCACAGGCACCTCGCCCCACACGGCAGCGGCAGCAGCCAGCAGGTTTTCAATGTTGTGCAGGCCGCGCAGCTTCACGTCCTTCTGGGCCAGGAAGGGGGTCACAACGCCATCCTCGGCCATGCAGAGCATGTTGTCCTCCTTGCGCAGGAAGGCACCGTTGTCGGTATCGTGCAGGCGGGTGAACCACACCTGCTTGCCCTTGCAGTCGGACTGCATGGAACGGCTGATCTCGTTCTCATAGCCCAGCACAGCGCGGCAGGGCTGCTTCTGGTACAGCAGGATGTTGCGCTTGGCATCAATGTACTCCTGCATGTCCTTGTGGTGGTCCAGATGGTTGGGGGTAACATTGGTCACCACGGCAATGTTGGGGCTGGAATGCATGCTGATGAGCTGGAAGCTGGAAAGCTCCACCACAGCCACATCCTCGGGAGCCACCTCGGGCAGCATGGGCAGTAGAGCTGCGCCGATGTTGCCGCCCAGATGCACCTTGCGGCCTGCGGCCTCGTAGAACTTGGAAATCAGGGTGGTGGTGGTGGTCTTGCCGTCGGAGCCGGTCACGGCTACGATCTCGCAGGGGCAGAAGTCGAAGAACAACTCCACCTCACTGGTGACCATGGTGCCTGCGGCCATGGCATCCTGCAGGGGCTTTTCAAAGTAGCCCACAAAGCCCGGGGTGCGCATGATGATATCCTGACCCTTGAAGCCATCCAGATAGTTTTCGCCCAGGCTCAGGTCGATGCCCAGCTCCTTGATGGTTGCAGCGTAATCGCCAAAGTCCTCCACGCTCTTTTTCTGGTCGCACAGGGTCACATGGGCACCCAGCTCCACAAACTCCTTGATCAGGGTCTTGTGGCTGACACCGGCACCAATGAAGGCCACTTTTTTGCCTTTGATGAGTTCAATCAGTTTCTGCTGATCCTTCTGCATAAAAACAGTTCCTCCTCCATAATATCGTATTCAGAACGCACCTCAAAACGGGTGCAGAGATGTTTCGCTGTACCATTATAGTCCATTTAGCCGCAATTGGCAACGGAAAAACGCCCTTTTTGCCCCAAAAAGCAAGGTAAATTCACAATTCTGCAATTGTATTTTGCCGCTGTTTCTGCTACACTTGTCGAAGCAGAGTACTTTTTGTATACAAGAAGCCTTTTTTCCGCAAATACCATAGAATGAGGTCATCCCCTTGAAACAGTTCTTCCGTATTACCGCAGCAGTGCTTGCTGCTGCGTTCCTGCTTGCGCTCACCGGCTGCGGCAGCAGTTCCAGTGCGCCAAGCTTTACATGGTTCGTGGATACCATTCCCGCAAACCTCGACCCGCAGGTGGCTTCTGCTGCCCCGGACGTGATCGCCTGCGAGAACCTTTACAGCGGGCTTGTCCGCAAAAAAGCGGATGGCGAGATCGTGCCCGATCTGTCCGAGAGCTGGACGATTTCCTCCGATGGCAAGACCTACACCTTCCAGATCAAGGACGGCCTGACCTACAAGGCCGTCAAGGGCGCTTCCACGGATCACACCATCACTGCCGAGGACTTTGTGTTTGCATTCCGGCGCATATTCCAGCCGCAGACAAATTCCCCTTATGCCGTGGAGTTTGCCGCCCTTGAGAACAGTGCTGCCGTGCTGGCTGGCACAGCCGATGCCAGCACGCTGGGCGTTTCGGCCGCCGGCCCGCTGACGCTGGTGTTCCGCCTGAGTGAAAAGGACGACAACTTCCTTGCCAAGCTCACCCTGCCCGGTGCCATGCCCTGCGATGAAGCATTTTTTGAGAGCACCCGCGGCACCTACGGCCTGACCGCCAAGACCACCCTTTCCAGCGGCAGCTTCTATCTTTACAACTGGACGGCCAGCGGCCTGTTCCTGCGCCGGGATGTCTCCTCCCCCATGATCGGCAGTCTGCGTCTGGTGCAGAACACCGGCAGCACCGGCAAGAGCGCCGCCCAGCTCATTGCAGACGAAAAATGCTCCGCCGCGCTGGACGACACCGGCGAGGATACCTCGCTGCAGTCGGTGGCTTACTCCGACACCACCTGGGCACTGCTGTTCAACAGCGCCGAAGGTTCTGTGTTTTCCGATCAGGAACTGCGGCAGGCGCTTGCCGGCATCGCCCGGGAGAATGTGGATGTGCCCTCTTCCGGTCTGTACACCGCTGCCGAGGGTCTTGTGCCCACCGGCCTTTCCGTAGACGGCATCGATTACCGCAAGTCTGCCAGAAACCCGCTGCCCACCATCACCGACCCCCGTACATTGTACCTGAATGCACGGCAGGGCATGGCCAGCTCGGATTTTTCCGGCGTGACCATCCTGCTGCCGAAGGAAGCCGGCCTGACCGAACTGGCCGAGCAGATCAACGGCGCATGGCAGAAGGACTGCTCCCTTTTCTTCTCGGTGGAAGAGGTTCCGCAGGAGGAGTTCGACAAACGCCTTGCAGCGGGCAGCTACACCATTGCGCTGGCTTCCATCCGCGCCGAAGGCGGCAGCGTATACCAGATGCTGCAGCAGTTCACGGCCGAGGGCGGCGGCCTGACCGGCTGGTCCGACCCCATCTACTCTCAGCGTCTGGCCGAGAGTGCCCAGCAGACCGGCAGCACCCGCTGTGCCCTGCTGGCCGATTGTGAGCGCCAGCTGCTGGAAGGCTGCGCCGTGGTGCCGCTGCTGGGCCAGAACAGGCGTCTGCTGGTGGCGGACGGCATCACCGGCCTTGTGTTCGACCCCTTCACGCCGGTGCTGGACCTGACCGATGCCCAGAAAAACTGACATTCTCCGGCCCTTGACAATCCCGTCCCTCTTTGCTACAATAAATGAGCAACTTGCAGGGTTAGCTCATCCGGTAGAGCGGCTGCTTCCCAAGCAGCAGGCGGCGGGTTCGGGTCCCGTACCCTGCTCCAAAAACAAACGGCAAACCGTGGAATATCGGTTTGCCGTTTTTGCTTACAGCCGCTCCCTGCAAAATACGAAAGGACTCTGCCATGATCTTTGTTCCCCTGCTGCATTACTTCAAATGCAAAAATTCCTACAGCGGCAACGAATACGGCCTGCGATACCGGATGATCCCCGGCAAGCGCACCGTGCCGGACCCGGACGGCGGCGAGGGTGCCGCAAAGGAGGAAAGTATCCTCACCGTGGACTACTGGCCGGACCCCTGGACCATTGAAAAGACCGACCCTGCCCTGCGGGTGCAGAAGGTGTTTCCGCTCACCGACGAGGGCCGGGAGGCCACAGCCGCCTTTTTGCAGGACGCGTTCAATGCCGATCCTGACCGCTGGAAAAACTGCCCCAGCATGATGGACAGCGACCCGTGGGAGCCGCCTGCTGCCGAAGCCGAGCCGGACAAGCCGAAGGAATAAAACATGATCTATCGTTTAAAAGAACTCAAGGGCGATACCATTGCAGTGCCGCAGCTGGTGTTTTCCAAACTGGGCATCGCCGAAGAATACAATGTGCGCGTGGCTCTGTATGTGCTGGCGACCGGCATCACCGACCCGGACAAGATCTGTGCCGACCTCAAGCTGCGCAGCCGCATCAGCGCCGAGAGCGCCCTCTCCTTCTGGGCAGGCGCTGGCCTGCTGGAGCGGTACGAAGAGAACGCTGCACCGGGCGAGGAACCCAGCGCCCCCGCACCCATGACCTGGGCCGAGATCGCTGCGGCCAGCCGCACCGACCCCATGATCTCCAGCCTGATCGACTGCGCACAGACCGGCTTTGCCCGTCCGCTGACCCACAGGGAGATGGAAAAGCTGGTCAACCTTTATATGCAGGAGGGCTTTGCGCCGGAGACCGTGATGCTGTGCACCGCCTACGTTGCCAGCACCGGCCGTAGCACCATGGCCGCCGTAGTGCATGAGCTGAAGGTGTGGCGCACCGAGGGCGTGGAGACCGGTGAGCAGGCCGATGCCCACCTCAAACTGCTGGCACTGCGCCAGAGCCGCGAGCAGTATGTCAGCGGCCTTCTGAACATCCCGGAAAGCGAGCTGACCCTTGGCGGGCGCAAGGCCATTGCACGCTGGTACGAGGTTTACGGCTACGACGATGCCATGGTGCAGGAAGCTGCTGTGCAGGCAGGCCCCAAGCGGGACCTGTGGTACTGGAACAGCATCCTGAAAACCTGGAACGCCAAGGGCCTGCGCACCGTGCACGATGTGCGCAGCCCGGTGGCCATTGCGGGTGCCAGCCGAAACCTCCGGGTAGACCGCGAAGCCCCCAGCGGCAACGATTTTCTCAAGAACGCTGCCCGCCGCCGTCCGTTGAAAAAGAAGCCGGAATAAGGAGGAGCCATGCGTACCAAAAATGAACTGTATCAGGAAGCCATGCGCACCGTGGCCGCCCGGCGGCAGATGGCCAGAGCCAGAGCCGAGGATGCCCGCGCCGAAGCCGAAGCCGCCATTCCCGCCCTGCGCCATGCAGAAGAAGAGGTGCGGGTGCGGGGCATCCGCTGCGCACTGGCCGGTGCTGCGGGCAAGGACCGCACCGAAGCTGCCGCCGCCCTTGCCGATGCAAAGCAGAAGCTGACCGCCCTGCTGGCACAAAGCGGACGGCCCGCTGATGCACTGGAGCCGCGCTTTGTCTGCCCCAAATGTCAGGACACCGGCAGCGTGAATGGCCGCACCTGTGAGTGCGTGCACAAGGTGATGCAGCAGCTGCGCCGCAAGGAGATCGAGGCGCTGTCCAGCCTGTCCATTGCAAGCTTTGACACCATGGAGCTGCGCTATTACCCGAACCGTGCCGATGAAAAGGTGGGCGGTTCCATCCGCCCTTACATGGCCGATATGCTGGCAGACCTGCGCAGCTACGCGGAAGAGTTTGACCACCACAGCGAGAGCCTGATGCTGTTTGGCAATGCGGGCCTTGGCAAGACCCACGCGGCCCTTGCCATTGCGGGCATCGTGCTGGAAAAGGGCTACGATGTGATCTATGTTTCCAGCCCGGACTTTTTCTCCAAGCTGGAAGGGCTGCACTTTGGTGCAGACCCGGCAGGCGAGGAGGAAACGCTGATGCAGACCGCTGCCGGGGCCGACCTGCTCATTCTGGATGATCTTGGCTCGGAGTTCAACTCCGCCTTCCTCATCAGCAGTCTGTACAGTCTGCTCAACAACCGGCTGGGTGCAAAGCTGCCCACCATCGTCACCACCAACATCACTGACGGTGCTCTGCTGGAAAAGCTGTATACCGAAAAAATTTCCAGCCGCCTTTCTGCCTTTGTCCCCTGCCTTTTTGCAGGCGATGACATCCGTACACAGAAAGCAGCTGAATAAAACAAACGGCAATGCAAATGCATTGCCGTTTGTTTTATTCAAAACTCTAATACCGGACTCATTTCGTTGCGGCGCTGTGCCTGCACGATGCAGTCCTTCTCCGGCACAACGCCCGCCGCGCCCAGCGTGTTGAACACGGTCTGCAGGGCAAGCGCAGGCGTGTTGTTCTCCTGCGAAAGATGGCACAGCGCAAACTTTTTGCACCCTTCCTGAATGAGTTCCAGCAGTTTTGCCGAGCACTCGTCGTTGGAAAGGTGGCCCCGGGTGCTTTCAATGCGTGCCCGTAAGTAATAGGGATACGGCCCGCTGCGCAGCATGTGCAGGTCGTAGTTGCTCTCCAGTGCCACAAGGTCGCAGCCGGAAAGCGCCTCGTGCACCGGCGGCGTGAGCACGCCAAGGTCGGTTGCAATGGTCATGGTCTTGCCGTCCGGGGTGTGGATGCGGTAGCCCACACAGGGCACATCGTGGCTGGTGGGAAAGCTCTGCACGCCAAACGCGCCCACGTCCTCTTCCCTGCCTTCCAGCTCGTGCAGCTCACAGCTGGCCGGTACGATGCCGTTGTTGTCCAGAAAATCCAGCGTTGCCGCTGCACCGTACACCGGCAGCGTGTTCTTTTTGAGGAAGGTGGAAAGCCCCTTCACATGGTCGCTGTGCTCGTGGGTGACAAGGATGCCGTCGCAGTCACTGACGGAAAGGCCCAGCGCCTTGAGCGCCGCCGAGGTAGTGCGCACGCCCTTGCCCATATCCACAATGAGATACCGCTGCCCGCAGCGCACCACACTGCTGTTGCCGGAGGAACCCGAATATAACGAGATGAATTCTGCCATGAAAAACCTCTGATACACTCAAAAACAGCCCGCCGCATATGCAGCAGGCTGTTTGCTTTTTATAAGTTACAGTGCCTGATCCAGTGCAGCGGGCATACGCTCCACCTTGCTGATGTCTGCACCCAGACCGCGCAGCTTTTCCACGATATTCTCGTAGCCGCGCTCGATGTGGCCGATTTCCTCGATCTCACTGGTGCCGTCTGCTATCAGCGCAGCCACCACCATGGCAGCGCCTGCACGCAGATCCAGTGCGCGCAGCGGTGCAGGGGTGAGCTTATCCACGCCCTCAAACACAGCCACCTGACCGTCCACCTGCACGTTGGCACCCATCTTGCGCAGCTCGTCCACATAGCGGAAGCGGTTGTCCCACACGCTCTCGGTCACGGTGCTGGTGCCCTTGGCCACGCTCAGCAGCACGCCCATCAGGGGCTGCATGTCGGTGGGAAAGCCGGGATGCGGCATCGTGTTGATCTTCAGCGGCAGAATATCGCCGGTGCGGCGCACACGCACAGCATCGTCAAATTCTTCCACCTCCACGCCTGCACGGCGCAGCTTTTCGGTAATGGGTTCCAGATGCTTGGGGGTGACGTTCTTCACCAGAACATCGCCGCCGGTGGCAGCAGCAGCCACCATGTAGCTGCCAGCCTCGATCTGATCCGGGATGATGCTGTAGGTGCAGCCGTGCATCTTTTCCACGCCGCGCACCTTGATCACATCGGTGCCTGCGCCGCGGATGTTCGCACCGCACATATTCAGGAAGTTTGCCAGATCCACCACATGGGGTTCCTTGGCACAGTTTTCCAGAATGGTCTGGCCCTTGGCCATTACAGCGGAGAGCATACCGTTCATGGTAGCGCCCACGCTGACCTTATCAAAGAAGATGTGTGCACCGTTCATCTCCTTGGCGCGCACGGTGATCATGCCGTAGTCCACGCTGTCCTCTGCGCCCAGAGCACTGAACACCTTCAGGTGCTGGTCAATGGGGCGGGGGCCGAGGTTGCAGCCGCCGGGCATGGCCACCTGAGCCTTGCCAAAACGGGACAGCAGTGCGCCCAGAAAGTAGTAGCTGGCGCGCATCTGGCGGGACAGGTCGTCCGGGACGTTGGTGCCGTTCAGATGAGTGGTGTCGATCTCGTAGGTGTTGCGGTTGATCATTTTGATCTGTGCGCCCAGAACGCTGAGGATCTTCAGGCTCACCGCCACATCACTGATATCCGGCAGATTCTCGATCACACAGACATCCGCTGCCAGAATGGTTGCAGGCAGGACACCCACCGCCGCATTTTTGGCACCCGAAATGGTAACTTCGCCGTGCAGGGGCTTGCCGCCCGTAATAACAAATTTCTCCAATTTTATGATCTCCTTGTCGGAGGCCCGCAGCCGCAGGCCTGTTAAGGTTCCTGAAAGCATTTTCCATAAAAGCTGCCTGATGTGCATGGGCCATAAGGCCGTACACGTACAGCTATCTTATTATACACAACTTTCACAAAAAAGCAAAGCCCCGCTTGGTGTTGTTTTATTATTTTCTGTTTTGCCCATTTTCGCGCAGGATATTCCAAAATTTTGATTTCTTTTTCAGGTATTTTACAAAAACCAGATCCATTGCTGTTGCGCTTTCTTTACCAGATGTGGTCTTCGCACCGAGTCTCAGTGATCCAGCCCAGCTGGTAGGCAGCCACCAGCTGCTTGAGGTCGTGCACACGCTCCCGCAGCACCTCGCCCTCGTCGGTGTCCTCCACGAGAATGCGATGATTTTCGGTCTCCAGAATGTTTTTCTGGGAAATGATATCCAGATTATCCTTCACCGCTTTCTCGGCACTTTCAAAGGGCTGATGGGTGCGCAGGGACATGGTGCGGCTGGAATACACCAGCGTGTAGCCCGCAATGCCGGTCTTTTCGTGGTAGGCACGGCAGAAGCCGCCGTCGATCACCACCAGCCGTCCGCCGCCCTTGATGGGGCTTTCGCCGTTCTTTTCCCGCACCGGCACGTGGCCGTTGACGATGTGGCTGGCACCGGGCAGGCCAAACTCGGCCAGAATGCGGCGGCAGACGGCCTCATCGTTATACCATGTATAATAGGGGTCCTTCACCTCGGTGTGGGTGGAAGCGTCCTCTACATAGAGCCGCTCGAAGGTGGTCATGGCACTGCGGCCAAACAGCGGCGAAAGCTTGCCGCACCACAGATACCACAAAAAATCCTGTCCGCTCTGGCGGGCAGCGCTGCCTTCCGGTGCATAGTAGCCCCGGCGGGCGCGGGCATCACAGTAGTCCATCAGTGCGCGGCCGGAGTAGTAGCGGCCCTCAAAGCGCTCCATGGCAAAGGTGCCGCGGCTGGTCATGGGCACAGCGCCATGGTAGAGCAGGTTGCCGTTCTCAATATGGTACACGCTGCCCTTTGCATAGAGAAATTCAACATGCTGCTGCAGTTTTTCGCTCTGGCGGAAGGACTGCACCAGCTTGCGCAGCACCAGCTGTTCATCCGGGTGCAGTGCGGCCGGGTCGGCGGGGTCCACCGTGGGGAACGAGGTATCCCGCAGCGGATACTCCTTTTCGCCGATCTTTACCGTGTGCTTTTCCCAGTCGATGCGGCGCAGATAATCTCGCTCCTGCATCTGGAAGTCCGGGTTGCGGTCGATGACATGGCACTCCAGCTTGAACATCAGAATGCTGATGGCCTTGTGCATCACGGCACAGCGGTGCAGCATTCCCCTGGTGTAGGGGCCGCGGGCCGCATCGGTATGAGGCATCCAGATGGAAAGATCATCATTGCCGTAGAACTGCTCGGCCATGCGCTGCAGATGGCGCAGGTTGATGCCGTAGCAGTCCTCCAGCATTCCGTGGTTATGATAAGCCAGCGTGGTCTTGAGCACCGTGCAGATGCAGATGGGGCTGCCCGCAGCGGCACCCATCCATACTACATCGTGGTTGCCCCACTGGATATCCACATTGTGGTGGCGCATGAGCAGATCGAGGATGATATCCGGGCGTGGGCCGCGGTCGAACAGGTCGCCCACGATGTGCAGCTTGTCCACTGCCAGATGCTTGATCAGCTCGCACAGCCGCACGATAAAGCGGTCGGCGCGGCCATTTTCAATGATGCTGCCCACGATCTGGCCGTAGTACAGGTCCTTGTCGTGATCCTCAAAATGGGCGTGGAGCAGCTCGTCCAGAATGTAGCCGCAGCTGGCAGGCAGGCATCTGCGCACATGGTCGCGGGTATGCTTGGAGGACACCAGACGGCAGATATCAATGAGCCTCAGCAGCGTTTCGGTGTACCACTGATCCAGTGCTTCCTCGCTAGTACAGCGTGCCTTGAGCTGGGGCAGCTTTTCGTTGGGGTAATAGATCAGCGTTGCCAGCTCGGCGCGGGTATGCTTCGGCACGGTATCGCCCAGCACCTGATCCACTTTTTCGCGAATGACACCGGAAGCGGAATTCAGAATATGCACAAAAGCTTCATTCTCGCCGTGCAGGTCGCTCATGAAGTGCTCGGTACCCTTGGGCAGCTTGAGCAGTGCCTGCGTGCTGATGATCTCACTGGCTGCCGCCGCCTGCGAAGGATAATCCCGCGAGAGCAGGGTCAGGTACTTGAGATTATCGCGGATCTCATCGGTTTCGGTGCGCATGGTCTCCTCCATCACAACGTTCTCTCTGCCGCAGTCCGCCACACGGACCTTGCAAAGATGTTGCTTTCCATATGTATTATTTTTTCCTTATCTTTTAGTATAGCACGACCGGGGCGAAAAGTGGTATACTGGGGCTGACAAACTTTCAGCAAAGGACTTTGGATATTATGCCGAAAAGCGATTTCGTCTCCGTTCCCTCTTCCTGCACCCTCTGCCCGCGCCGGTGCGGGGCCGACCGTGCTGCCGGACGCACCGGTTTCTGCGGTGCGGGCGGCACCTTAAAAGCAGCCCGCGCTGCCCTGCACTACTGGGAGGAGCCATGCATCAGCGGCACAAAGGGCAGCGGCACGGTGTTCTTTTCCGGCTGCACCCTCAAATGCTGCTTCTGCCAGAACTATCCCATCAGCGCCGAGGGCCTTGGCAAGGAGATCAGCGTGGAACATCTGGCAGAGATTTTCCTGAATCTGCAGGAACAGGGTGCCAACAACATCAATCTGGTCACGCCCGGCCAGTGGCGGCCCTGGATCATTGCCGCGCTGGATATTGCCCGGGCTAAGGGCCTGCATCTGCCCATCGTATGCAACACCGGCGGCTACGAAACGGTGGAAAGCGTGGAAGCATGGCGCGGATACATCGACATCTGGCTGGCCGACCTGAAATACGTCTCCTCCGCCCTCTCGGCAGAGCTTTCCTCTGCACCGGACTATTTTGCGCAGGCAAAGCCCGCCATTGAAGCCATGATGGCACAGGCCGGGCACCCGGTGTTCAATGCAGAGGACATCCTGCAAAAGGGGGTCATTCTGCGGCACCTTGCCCTGCCCGGCCATGTTGACGACAGCTTTGCGGTGCTTGACCAGATGGCCGCGTGGAACGATGCAGACCCCGGATGCTTCATCCCCAGCGTCATGAGCCAGTACACACCGTTTTACAAAGCCGCAGAGCACGGCATCGGACGGCGCATTACCACCTACGAATACCGCCGGGTGGTCAACTATGCCATGGACAAGGGGCTGGCGCAGGGCTACATGCAGCAGAAGAGCAGCGCAAAGGAAGAGTATACGCCTTCTTTCGATTTGACAGGGGTATGAATTCGTCAAATCTCCCAAAAAAGGCTGATTATTTTCTCTTGCATCTCCGCGGAAGTGCTTGCAATCCCATCCGGGCCGGATTATAATGGATACAACGATGTGTTAACAGAACTCTGATGAGCTGTAAATATCAGGAGGAGCGTTATGGAACATTTCAACCCGATCCTTGGCAACGATACCACCGGCCAGAAATTCATCACCTGCGGTGAGATCATGCTGCGCCTGACCCCGCCGAACTACGAGAAGATCCGTATGGCATCCGGCTTTGAGGCCAGCTACGGCGGCAGCGAGGCCAATATTGCACTGGCACTGGCTAACCTTGGTGTGGACAGTACCTTCTTCAGCGTGGTGCCCAACAACAGTCTGGGCAAGAGCGCCGTGCGCTGGCTGCGTTCCAACGACGTGCACTGCACCCCTATGATCCTGACCGAGCCGAACGAGACTCCTTCCAACCGTCTGGGTACTTATTATCTGGAGACCGGCTACGGCATCCGCCCGTCCAAGGTCATCTATGACCGCAAGCACAGCGCTATTACCGAGTACGATTTCTCGCAGGTGGATCTGGATGCTTTGCTGGACGGCTACGACTGGCTGCACCTGAGCGGCATCACCCCGGCACTGGCACCCAACTGCCGCACCCTCATTCTGGATATGCTCAAGGTCGCCAAAAACAAGGGCCTGACTGTCAGCTTCGACGGCAATTTCCGCTCCACCCTGTGGAGCTGGGAAGAAGCCCGCGATTTCTGCACCGAGTGCCTGCCCTATGTGGATGTGCTGCTTGGCATTGAGCCGTACCACCTGTGGAAGGATGAGAGCGACCACTCCAAGGGCGACTGGAAGGACGGCGTGCCTCTGCAGCCCAGCTATGAGCAGCAGGACGAGATTTTCCAGCACTTCATCGAGCGGTATCCCAACCTCAAGTGCATTGCCCGCCATGTGCGTTATGCGCACAGCGGCAGCGAGAACAGCCTGAAGGCCTTCATGTGGTACGACGGCCACACCTTCGAGAGCAAGCTGTTCACCTTTAATATCCTTGACCGCGTGGGCGGCGGCGATGCCTTTGCCAGCGGCCTGATCTACGCCATGCTGCACAACTACAGAGCCATGGATATGATCAACTTTGCGGTGGCAAGCAGTGCCATCAAGCACACCATCCACGGCGATGCCAACATCACCGATGATGTGAGCACTATCCGCAACCTGATGAACATGAACTACGATATCAAGCGGTAATCGCTTTTTCCCGGTCTGGTTTCCTGCTTTTGTGCAGGAGACCAGATTTTTTTGTGGGCAAACACTTTTCCTGCCGGTTTTTTCTGTTATACTACAGGTATGTCATTTTGTACTTTATTTCAGGAGGTTTTTCATGCATTCGACCCGTTTCCAGCGCCTGCACCGGAGGTTCGGTGCCGCACTGATGCCATCCAGGATCGCCTTTCTGGCCGTTCTTCTCTATCTGATCTCATTGATCCCGATTTTCCTGTTTTCATCTTACTGTCACCCTCTGGCAGACGATTTTACATACGGACTGCTTGTGCATCGGGCGGTTGTTTCCGGCGGCGGGATCCCGGAGATTCTGTCCGCTGCAGCGGAAACGGTGCGCGACTACTATTTCACTTGGCAGGGGACGTTTTCAGCAATTTTTCTATTTGCATTACAGCCGGGGGCTTTTTCAGAGTCTGCCTATTTTCTCACCCCATTCATCATTATCGGCTGCCTGAGCCTTTCCACCTTCGTCCTGATGCATTTTGTCTATTGCAGGCTTCTGGGCGGAAAAAGCAGTCAGGCCGTGATCCTCTCCGCGCTGACGCTTCTGCTCTCAGTTCAGATGGTGACCAATCAGGCGCAGGCGTTTTACTGGTTCAACGGCGCTTCCTATTATGCGGTCTTTTATTCGTTTTCGCTTCTCTTTTTTGCCGGGATCGGTACCCTGCTGCTGGACGCCGGCAAAAAAGTGCATCCGGTGCTGACTGGGTGCTGTGCATTGCTTGCGGTTCTGATCGGCGGCGGAAATTACAGCACCGCCCTGACCACCAGCTTCATCGCCTCTGTTCTCTGCGCCGCATGATTATTTTTCAAAAAGCCCGGCCGGTTCCGCCTTGCTGTGATTCTTCTGATCCTGCTGGTTTCCTTTGCGATCAGCGTTCTTGCGCCCGGAAACGCTGTCCGGGCTGCCCGCGAGGCATCCATTTCCCCCGTGCTGGCCATTCTTCTTTCTCTGTCCAACGCTGTTATCTGGGTGATGAGCTGGGTCAATCTACCTCAGATCGTCCTGTTTGCGATCGCCGGGGTGTTTTTCTACTGCCTGCCGGATCGCCGCATCCTTCCGTTCCAGCATCCGGTGCTGGCAAGTACTCTGATCTTTGGCCTTTACGCTTCGCAGTACACCCCGCCGCTGTATGCTATGGGCTACATCGGCTCCGGGCGTCAGATCAACATTTACTGCTACAGCTCCTACTGGTGCATTTTTGCAATCCTCTATTACTGGATCAACTGGTTCAAACACACCCGTTCCGAGCCATCAGGGCTGCCCGCTTTTCTTGCTGTACCATCCCACCGGGCAGCTTTCTTTCTGGCAGGCATCCTCATGCTGGCCGTCGGTCTGGTGGGACCGGAGGATCCTCTGCCCTCTCTCCAGCGGCTTACCTCCGGCAAGGCAATCACTGCCATTGTCGATGGCTCTGCAGACCGGCATGAACAGGCTTATCAGGAACGTCTGGAGCTTCTTCTGACACCTTCTGATGTCTGTGTTCTTCCGGGGCTTCTGCCGCCCTGCCCGCCGTTTGAGGATGATCTTCTTGCCGCATCCGAAGATGACGGTGAATACTGGCAGAACGAAGCTCTGGCGGAATACTTCAATCATAAAAAGGTCGTTCTGGACGCTGCAGGCTGATGCCTGCTTTCTCACAGAGCAAAAAAGGGGCTGTTGCAAAATAAAAATGCGCTAGCATCGTGCAAAAGTAGGAACCCGGAACCTGTTCCGAGCCAAGCGGCTCAAGAAGGTTCCGGGTTTCTGTTTTTGTGCTATTTGCTTTTTTAGCGCTTCTTTTTCAGGTAGTATCCAATGCCAATGGCATCTGCCAGCGCCCAGCCAATGGGCACGCTGAGCCAGATGCCGGTAACGCCCAGCGGCGTGGCCGAAAGCAGATAGGCCAGCGCCACGCGGGTGCCCAGCGATGCAATGGTGAGCACCACCGACATCTGCGGCTGGTTGACGGCGCGGTAATAGCCGTACAGCAAAAACAGAATGCCGATGCCAATGTAGCACGCGCCCTCAATGCGCAGGTAGTGCACACCGGCGGCAATAATAGCCCCTTCGCCCGGGTCGATGAAGATGCTCATGAGCGGCGAAGCAAAGGCGCACACCAGCACGCTGATGCACACGCAGAACATTGCGCTGCACAGGCCCGCACTGCGGATGCCCTTTTTGATGCGGTCGGTCTGGCCCGCGCCGTAGTTCTGGGCCACATAGGTGGAAAACGCATTGCCGAAGTCCTGCACCGGCATGTAGGCAAAGGAATCGATCTTGACCGCCGCCGCAAACGCCGCCATGATCACGGTGCCAAAGCTGTTCACAAGACCCTGCACCATCAGGATGCCAAAGTTCATGATGGACTGCTGGACACTGGTCATGACGGACAGATTGAGGATGATATCCAGATTCTTTTTGTCCCAGCGGCAGTCGGCCTTTTTGGGGCACAACTGCGGGAATTTTTTGAGAGTGTACAACACGATGCCAATGCCGGACACGAACTGCGAGAACACTGTTGCGCCCGCCGCGCCCTTCACTCCCCAGTTCAGCACCAGCACGCACACAAGGTCCAGAATGACGTTCAGCACCGCCGAAACCGCCAGAAACAGCAGCGGCACCACCGAGTTGCCAATGGCGCGCAGCAGGTTTGCAAAGTAGTTATACAAAAAAGTAGCCGTAATGCCCAAAAAGATGATGAGCAGGTATTCCTTCATCAGTGGGCGCAGCTCCTCCGGCACCCGCAGCACCCACAGGATTCCGTCCAGTCCCAGATACACCAGCACGTTCAGCACCAGCGAGATGCCTGCAATGAGAACGAACGAAAGGAACACGCTCTGCCGCATCCGGTCCTGCTCGCCGCTGCCATACTGCATGGAAATGGCCGCACCGCTGCCCATGCACAGGCCCAGCAAAATAGAGGTGAGGAAGGTCATGAGGGTATAGGACGAGCCCACTGCCGCCAGCGCGTCTGCGCCGAGAAAGCGGCCCACTACCCATGTATCCGCAATGTTGTACATCTGCTGCAGCAGATTGCCCAGCATCAGCGGCAGAGCAAACAGCAAAATGCTGCCGGTGATGGGGCCTTTGGTCAAACTACGCTGCATTGTTTCCGATTCTCCTTTTATAACGCTGTTTCAGCCGGTGCACTGGCTCTGCCGCCGTCCCGCCTTGAAAGAGATTGCTCTCTTCCTGCAAACTTCTGACGGTACTCTCTGGGCGTGCAGTGCTTGATCTCCCGGAAGGTCTTTGTAAAGTAGCTGGTATCCGAAAAGCCGCAGTCGGCACCGATCTCGCCGATCTTCATGCTGGTGGAAAGCAGCAGCTCGGCGGCCTTTTCAATGCGGTACTGCTTGACATACTGGATGGGTGTGATCCCCAGCAGCTGCCGGAAGCTGCGCAGGCAGGCGCTCTCACTCAGGGCCACACAGTCGGAAATGCGCTCCACGTTCAGTTCCTCAGCATAATGCTCTTCCACAAAACGCAGCATCTGTTTCATGCGCTGGGCCGCGATCTGCTCCTGCTGAGAGACCTTTGTTTTTCCACCCTCGCACTGCATTCCCAGCAGATGCACCGCCGCCGAAAGATGGTACCGCGCCTGATTCTCATAGTCAAAGACCTCTTGGGCCACTGCGTCCCAGACTTCCCGCAAATGGCAGAGCACGGCCTTCTGCCCGTCGTCTGCCTCGTCCAGCAGAAAGAACGCCGGTGCTCCCGGCTGAAGCAGCGGGTGTACGAGCTTTTGCCAGAAGATGGTATCCATGCCGCCGATCAGGCGCGGATGGAATACCCCGGAATGCAGCAGAGCATCCCCGGTCTCAGCCTGCTCCACCGCATGGAACACTCCGGAATTGACAAATACGCCCTGCCCGGTCTGCAAAATCAGACGGGCTTTGTTCACGTCCACCGCCAGCGGGCCTTTTACGGCAAGGATGTATTCAAACTCTTCATGCCAATGCCATGCTACCGAGTAGCTTTTGAGGTCCTCTTCATAGCAGGCAATAGGAAACAGTGCGCTGCCGTGCTGCACCAGTTCCCTGCCCTCGTCATCCGCCACAACATCCGGCAGGCAGTTGAGCCCGCCCGCTGCTGCACAGCTGGTCTGAAATGCCACGATCAGCCATCTCCTTTCCGTCAAGGTGCACATCCGCATCCGCGCCGGTTTTGTTGTATCAATCGGGCGTTTTTATCCTAATATTCCGCTCCGATGTGTGATATTATTACATCAGCAAAGTACAAGATGCATTGCAAGTATAACACGCTTCCCGGAGGAACTCAAGATTTATGGTACAGCTTCTGCTTCCGATCATCTACATCTCGTTCATCAGTCTGGGCCTGCCGGATTCCCTGCTGGGGTCGGCGTGGCCCTCCATGTATCCGGTGCTCGGTGTGCCGGTGTCCTATGCGGGGCTGATCTCCATGATCATCTCCTTTGGCACCATTGTTTCCAGCCTGAACAGCGACCGGCTCACCCGTGCGCTGGGTACCGGAAAAGTGACCGCCCTCAGTGTGGCCATGACAGCTGCCGCGCTGTTCGGCTTTTCGGTCTCCACACAGTTCTGGATGCTCTGCCTGTGGGCCGTGCCCTATGGGCTGGGTGCAGGCAGCGTGGACGCGGCCCTGAACAACTATGTTGCCTTACATTATAAAAGCCGCCACATGAGCTGGCTGCACTGCATGTGGGGCATCGGCACCATGATCAGCCCCATGGTCATGGGCCGGGTGCTGGCAGGCGGCGGGCCGTGGACATCCGGCTACCGGTACATTGCCCTGTTCCAGATCCTGCTGAGCGCAGTGCTCTTTTTCAGTTTGCCGCTATGGCAGAGCCGTACTGCAGGCACCGACACCGAAACTGCTTCGACGCAGGCGTTGAGCCTTGGACAGGTATTCCGTCTGCCGGGTGCCAGAGAGGTGATGCTGTGCTTCTTCTGCTACTGTGCATTGGAGACCACGGCCGGTCTGTGGGCCAGCAGCTACCTCACACTGACGAAAGGCGTTGCCGCCGGCACTGCCGCCAGCTTTGCCAGCCTGTTCTACATCGGCATCACTGCCGGGCGCGCCGCCTGCGGCTTTTTGACCCTGAAATTCAACGATACGCAGATGATCCGCATGGGTCAGTGCATTCTGGCCGCAGGGGTGCTGGCTCTGCTGCTGCCCGGACCGCAGATCCTTGCCCTGAGCGGTCTTGTTCTTGTGGGGCTTGGCTGTGCGCCCATCTATCCCAGCATCATCCACTCCACGCCGGAACACTTCGGTGCGGACAGATCGCAGGCGGTCATCGGCATCCAGATGGCAAGCGCCTATTTGGGCAATCTGGCCATGCCGCCGCTGTTCGGCCTGCTGGCAAACAACATCACTCCGGCACTGTTCCCTTTTTACCTGCTGGCACTGCTGGTGCTCATGGTATTCATGCACGAACAGCTGGTGCGCAAAACAAGCCGCTGCTAATTCTGCCATTCTCCTATTCTCCTATTTCATATACAGCAAAAGGCTCCCTGTCCGGTCTCGGGCGGGGAGCCTGCTGTTTTAAAGGAGTTATTTACAGGATGCACCGGCTGATGGCGTTGGCGACCGCAAACAGTTCCTGCTGGCCGATAAAGCCAAACTTTGCCTCGTGTCCGTCCGCAAAGCAGACGGTCAGCTGCGATGCCTGCACCGGGTCGCCAAAGCCTGCCGTCTGGATCCCGAAGTGCAGCACCTTGCGGTACGGCAGCACAAAGATCTGCTGCCGGGTTCCGGTAACGCCCTGCATATCCACCATGATGATACGGTGGGTGGTAAAGATCACCTGATCGCGCACCGTCTTGTAGGCACCCACGATGCTCTCACCGTCCAGCAGCAGCGCGCGTGCATTTTTGCAGATATCCTTTTCCTGAAGGCGGATGAGGTTTTCCATTGGCTTATCACGGAATTCCATGGTTTTTGTCCCCTTTCCTGCGTGGTTTTCTGCCCTTATTGTAGCATTCCTGCAGGCGGTTTACAAGATGTGCTCTCGCCTTTTTGGCCGGGCTGTGCTATACTGTATGCCAAAGAGATTCTTATAAAAACGAGGTAACTCCCATGGAGATCATCATTCATCAGGCCATTCTGCACGTGCTGGACACCACCATGGATGCGCCTGTACTCAGCGGCAGCGGCATGGAAATGACCGCCGAAAAGACCGCCTATTTCCAGTACCACATCGAAAAGCTGCTTGCCAGCGACGATATCCGCCAGTGCCGCCCGCTGCCGGATTCCGCCTTTAAAAACGAGCTGGAGCACAACCACGATTTTGTGGACCTCTCCTGCCGCATCGCGGGCGTTCTGTTCGACTACATGCACGCGCACACCACCATTCCGGGGGCAGACCTTGCCGTGGTGGATTTTACCCGCGATGGTGAGCCGTGGCTGGGCATCCTGAAGTTGAACTACAAAAACGGCTACACCCACTACACCGAGAATGTGGAAGGTGCCCCGGTGAACTCCATCATACAGCAGCGGGCCTGCCTGCCCAGCCAGAGCGGCAAGGTGGAGGAAGGTGCCCTTGTCAATCTGACCGACTACTCCATGAAGCTGCTGGAAAAAAAGTTCGACATCGACGGCCACAAGGATTTTTACCTTTCCACGGTAGTGTTCCAGTACACCACCGCCCAGCCGGAAAAGAAAAAGCTGCAGGCCATTCAGGAAGCCGCCGTTCAGGCCGTGCAGGAAAACTATGCCGACCAGCCCCACGTAGAGGCTCAGGTCGCGATGCTGATCGCGAATCAGGCCGTTGACAACGACAATCAGGTATCCATCCAGCAGGTGCGTCAGCAGTTGGAAGAGGAATATCCCCTTGCCGCCGTGCCCTTTGATGATTATGTGGAAAAGAGTGATGTGCTGGAAGCGCCTGAGCAGCCCGTGACCGTAACTCCTGCGCGCATCCGCCGCATGGAGAGCCGCAGCATCCACACCGCCAACGGCATTGAGGTGAAGATTCCCACCGAACTGCTCAACTCGGACAACGAGGTGGAATTTCTGCACAGCGACGACGGCAGCATTTCGCTGCTCATTAAAAATGTGATCCTGTAAGAAACGATTTAAAATTGTCTCCGCGCACGGATCGCGCTCTGACAATATCAGCGGAATCATTATTTTCATATTTGCAAAAGCCGAAAAATCTGCGGATTTTCCGGCTTTTCTTTTTTCACAGGAAGGAGCCGTAACGGGGAACAACAAAAAAGCCATCGTTTTTGCATTTCTGCATCAACGATGGCTTCGTATTGGAGCGGCCGACGAGGCTCGAACTCGCTACCTCCACCTTGGCAAGGTGGCGCT
>ENA-UAYF01000166-UAYF01000166.1-human-gut-metagenome-genome-assembly--contig:-NODE-166-length-38508-cov-11.000806_pt1 | contig 38508 bp, 29 predicted proteins | sample MGYA00244017_ERZ654600 | MGnify/ENA primary metagenome ERZ654600 (study PRJEB26926, sample SAMN06164490) | human gut metagenome | biome: ENVO:00009003; feature: ENVO:2100002; material: ENVO:00002003... | reverse complement strand
GAGCTGTGTTGCTCGGAACGATAGTTATTATACCAGATATGGCAGAATTGTCAAGCATTTTTTCAAAAAAACTTTTTCCTCACTGCAAAACGTCATACTTTCGCGAAAAAAGCCCTCTGCAGGCCGATTTTCCGGCGGTGCAGAGGGTCGGAGTTTCTTTGTTTTTTCTTCAGCAGGCAGCCGTGCCGGAGGCCAGCAGATCAGACTTTGCCCCACACCAGCCACAGGTACGCATAGCCTGCCAGCACTGCAGCCAGCGTAAAGGGCACGCCGATGCGCAGGAAGTCGCGGGTGGTGACGGTCTCGCCGTTTTTGCGCAGAATGCCAATGGCCGCGATATTGGCCGAAGCACCGATGGGGATCAGGTTGCCGCCCAACGTTGCACCGGTGAGCAGGCCGAAGTAAAACACATAGGGTTCCACGCCCACGCCATCGTTCATCAGGGCGGCGATGCTCTGCACCACCGGCAGCATGGCGGCCACGTAAGGGATGTTATCGATGAAGGCCGAAAGCACCACCGACACCACCACCAGCAGGGTGAACAGCCGGAAGGGGCTTTCCCCTGCCACGGCATGGAACAGCCGGGCTGCTGCGTCGATAACACCCGCCGCGTGGATGCCCGCGATCACGATGAACAAGCCAAACAACAGCAGCAGGGTGTCGCAGTCCAGCTCGCCCAGCACATGCGCAAGCGGTTTTGCCGACCCTGCCCGCAGGCAGGCGCGCGCCACGCCAAACAGGCACAGCCCCATGCACACAAGACCGCTGCGCAGCTCGTACACCGTGTGCAGCGGCCCGGCTGCAGGCTCTGGCAGAAAGGATGCCGCAATGAGCAGACCCACCGTAAGCAGCATCAGGGCGGTGGGCACATCATCCTCCACCTCAGTCTCCACCTTGGCGGCGACAGGCTGGGTCTCACGGCGGAACAGCCACAGCAGCACTGCCAGCGAAGCAAGTGCGCCCAGCTCTACGCCCCAGAAGATGCCCGGACGGCCCCGCATCCAGAAGAAATCGAAGAAATTCATGTCGGCAAAGCTGCCCAGCAGGATGCTGGTGGTGTCGCCCACCAGCGTGGCCGCGCCCTGCAGGTTGGAGGACACCGCAATGGCAATGAGCACCGGCACCGGCGAGATCTTCAGCTTGCGGGCAATGGCAAGGCCCACCGGTGCCACCATGAGCACCGTGGCCACATTGTCCACAAAAGCACTGATGACACCGGCGAACAGCGCCAGCATACACACCGCCCACTTGACATCCGGCACACGGACGATCAGCATTTCCGCCAGGCGGGCAGGCATTTTGCTCTCGATGAACAGTGCCACCGTACCCATGGTGCCCGCCATCATGAGCAGCACATTATAATCCACGGCCTGCAGCGCGGCGCGGAGTGAAAACTCGTAGACCCCCGCCTCGCCCAGCACAATAAAGAGCACCGCACTGCACAGTGCCACCCACGGGCGGTACTGCTGCAGCTGCAGCATCAATACATAGGTAACAGCAAACAGGATCAGTGCAAGTATCATTCGTTGATCTCCCCGCTGCGGGCATCCTCGTCGATCATGCGGTAGCCCACGCCCAGCTCATTGAGGATATAGGCATTGCTGCCCGGACGGCTGCCCAACTTTTTGCGGATATTGGCCATGTTCACCTGCAGCTTTTTGGTGCTGCCGATGTCGGTATCGCCCCAGATGGCCTTGACGATGGCCGCATAGGTCATCACGCGGCCCGCGTGCTGGGAAAGGAACGCCACGATGTTGTATTCGGTCTGGGTCAGCTTGATCTCCTGCTCGTCCACGAACACCTTACGGCGGTCATAGTTGATGCGCATTCCCTGTGCGCGGAACTCACCCGCCGGGGCATTGCCGCCGTGCATGGCACTGTAGCGGTTCAGCCGCAGGGCAGCGCGCACGCGGGCCAGCAGTTCGCCGGTGCTGAAGGGCTTGGTGATGTAATCATTGGCACCCAGATCCAGCGCTTCGATCTTATCCATCTCGTCGGTGCGGGCCGAGAGCACCACGATGGGGGTCATATACTTCTGCCGCACGGTGCGGATGAATTCCAGCCCGTCCCGGTCCGGCAGGCCCAGATCCAGAATGACCAGATCCGGGTTGTGGGAGGCGAACAGGGTCAGGCCCATGGTACAGGTATGAGCCACCAGCGCCTGATAATCGTTGGTGGTGAGCAGCGTTTCGATAAAACTGCAGATATTTGCCTCATCCTCTACGATCAGGACCTTGAATTTGTTATTGCTCATCTTCTGCATCCTCCATTTCAATTTCTTCGGTCTCCAGCCAGAAGCGGATGGTCGTTCCCTCACCCAGACGGCTCTCGGCCTTGATCTCGCCGCCGTGCGCCTTGATGATGGCCGCACACACCGAAAGGCCGATGCCCATGCCGTGCTTGCGGCTGTCTGCCGGTACATCCGGGTCGGTGCCGGAGAACAGCGTTTTCAGCCGTTCTCTGGGGATGCCGCAGCCATTGTCCGTCACCTCGAACACCGCACGATTGCCCACCGTGAACACCTTCAAGGTCAGTTTTGTCATGCCCTCGGCGTGCAGAGCGGCATTTTCCAGCAGGTTCATCAGCACCTGCTGGATGAGCATGGAATCCATGGGGATCACGATAAAGGCATCCGGCGTTTCCAGCTCCACCGGGATCTCCGGGTAGCGCTTGCGGAACTTGACCAGTACCGTATCCAGCAGTTCGTCCAGCACAGTGGGGGTCTTTTGCACCGTCACCTTCTCGCTGTCGATGCGGGTGACGGAAAGCAGATTCTCCACCATGCGGGTCAGCCACTGGGCATCGCTGCAGGCTTCGCCAAGCAGTTTAATGGTCTTTTCCTTATCCAGCGAGTCATAATTTTCGATCACAGTGGAGCAGGCACCGTAGATGGAGGTGAGCGGGGTGCGCAGATCGTGAGAAACCGCGCGCAGAAGGTTTGCACGCATTTTTTCCTTTTCACTCTCCATACGCAGCTGTTCCTGCTTTTTGATGCGGGTGGTGAGGGTGCTGGTCATGATGGACACCACCAGCATCACAAGGCCGGAGAACAGGTTTTCCGACAGGGTAAAGTTGAAGGCGAAATACGGTGAGAGGAAGGCAAAGTTCACAGCCAGCACGCTGATGAGCGAAGCCGCCACGCCCCACGCATAACCTTCTGTATACATAGAGGTAACGAATACTGCCAGCATAAAGATAAGCATTGCCACGCCCTCAATGCGGCCCATAACGGCCTGTGTAAGCATCACCATGGCATAGGCGGCGAACAGAGCCAGCAGCATTACGGTGGCATCCCGCACAAGCGTCTGTTTTTTCATGCACATTCCCCTTCCCAAATAATATATTCCGTTTCCCGCATTATACCATAGAAAAACTAAAGATACAGTAAAAATCCTTTGCCGTAAAGAGGGACGTGATTTGACACTCCCTCTCCCCCGTAGTAGAATAGCCTTATCAACACTTTATCTCACTGGATCAGGAGTAACGATATGCTGTATTTCGAGAACGACTACTGTGAGGGTGCACACCCTGCCATCCTGCAAAAGCTGGCCGAGACCAACTTTGAAAAGGTGCCCGGCTATGGCACCGACCCCTACTGCGCCAGCGCCAAAGCAAAGATTTGCGCTGCCTGCGGCTGCCCGGATGCAGACGTGACCTTCATCTCCGGCGGCACCCAGACCAACGCCATCGTCATTGCGTCCATGCTGCAGCGCTGGCAGGGCGTGATGGCTGCTGTCACCGGCCATGTGGCTGCACACGAAGCCGGTGCCATTGAGTATACCGGCCACAAGGTCATCGCCCTGCCCGCCCACGAGGGCAAGGTGAGCGCCGCCGATGTGCGCGACTGGTGCGCCACCTTCTATGCCGATGCCAACCACGACCACATGGTGTTCCCCGGCATGGTATATATCTCTCACCCGTCGGAGTACGGCACCCTGTACACCAAGGCTGAGCTGGAAGAGCTGCACGCTGTGTGTCAGGAGTACCACATGCCCCTGTTCATGGACGGCGCACGCCTGGGCTACGGTCTGATGGCCAAGGGCACCGATGTTACCCTGCAGGATATCGCCCGCCTGACCGATGTGTTCTACATCGGCGGCACCAAGGTGGGCGCGCTGTGCGGCGAGGCCGTGGTGTTTCCCCACGGCGCACCGGCCCACTTTATGACTATGGTCAAGCAGCAGGGCGCGCTGCTTGCCAAGGGCCGTCTGATGGGCCTGCAGTTCGATGTGCTGTTCACCGATGATCTGTACACCCGCATCAGCCGGAACGCCATCGAGACCGCCGACCGTCTGAAGGAGGGCCTTGCTGCCAAGGGCTACCGCTTCTATATGGAGTCGCCCACCAATCAGGTGTTCCCCATTCTGGAAAACAGCCAGCTGGAAGCGCTGGAGCCACTGGCAAAGTTCGGCTTCTGGGAGAAGTACGACGACACCCACACCGTGATGCGCATTGCCACCAGCTGGGCCACCCGCATGGAGGAGATCGAGCAGTTGATCGACCTGATGTGACCCTGCCGAAGATTTTTGGCGGTTTTATGCGGGATACCAATTGCAATTTCTTTCACAATGTGGTATCTTTTGGGTAGACCAATGGGTTGGAGCCGGTGGGCCTTGCAGGACAGCGCTTCGGCCAGCTGGCTCTATGAAATGATCGGAAAGAAGGTATTTTACATGGGATTTTTTGATAAGCTGTTCGGCGGCAAGGCCGAGCAGGAAGAGACCGCCAAATTCTTTGGTCAGAGCAAGACCGTTCTGACCCCCATCCGCGGCAAGGTGCTGGCACAGGCCGACATCCCCGACGAGACCTTTGCACAGGGCATCCTTGGCCCCGGCTGCGGCATCGAGCCCACCGGCAAGACCGTGTATGCTCCGTTTGACGGCACCGTGGAACAGGTAGCTTCCACCCTGCACGCTGTGGGCCTGACCAGCGAGGACGGCATGGAGATCCTGATCCATGTTGGCATGGACACCGTGGAGATGAACGGCAAGGGCTTCAAGGCACTGGTCAAGGTGGGCGACAAGGTCAAGGCCGGCACCCCGCTGCTGAAAGTGGATCTGGATGCCATCAAGGCTGCAGGCCATCCCACCGCAACGGCCATCATCGTGACCAACGGTGATGACATGGGCGAGCTGAAGATGCTGGCCGAGGGCGATGTGCTGGCCGGCACTCCGCTGTTCAAGTTCTGATTTCTGCACAGCAAAAGGCGTGCACTTCCGCAAAGGAGGTGCACGCCTTTTTGATTTCCCGATCTTACTGGCCGCCCGGCTTGTAGTGCAGCACCCGCTCCGACACCAGCCCGTTGAAGAACTGGATGAAGGGTCCCAGGCAGAAGGCACAGATCAGCGTACCGATGCCCACAAGGCCGCCCAGCAGCCAGCACAGCAGCGCACACAGTGCATCGGTGAACACGCGGCAGCCGAAGTACGGCACCGGGGTGTAGTCCCGCAGGCCCAGCGAGAGGTAATCGTACGGGGCGATGCCCAGATCTGCCGTCTGGTACAGCGAAGCCCCCAGCGCCGTGACCGGCACCGCCAGCGCCACCCACAGCAGCTGCACCGGCAGGCCCAGCGCCTCGGCCGGGCCAAAGTGGGCTGCAATGGGGTCGTAGAAGGCCGTGACAATGAACCCGACGCCAATGCCGTTGACAAAGGTGCCAAGGCCGATGTACTTGCGCCCGAACCAGAACTGCAGTGCAAAGAACAGGATGTTCGTGCACAGGTTCTGCACGCCCAGCGAGATGCCCAGCATCTCGGCCAGACGCATATTCAGTGCGCTGATGGAGTCGTTGCCAAGGTGAGACTGCTTGAACAGTGCAATGCCCAGCCCGATGATCACAATACCGACCACCATGCCGAGGATGCGCCGCACCGAGGGCATCTGCGGGTTCTTTTTCATGATTCTGTTCTCCTTTTTTTGCATCAGTTTTACAACGTTCGTTGAAAGCTCAGCGGTGAAGCTGCGTTTCGATCCTTGCCCTGTCCAGTCCTTCGCCAATGACGATGAGCACATCCTGCCCCTGCGGGATGGGTTCCAGTGTTCTGCCGGCAGCGGTGGCGTTCAGCTCCAGCCAGCCGGTGGTGCCCTGCGGGTCCGGTGCAAAGCCCTTCACCCGCAGCACATGGCCGCAGGCGGCATCCGCAAACAGATGGTCGGCAGCGGCCTGCAGCTGCTGCAGCGTCAGGTGCTGCTCCAGAAAGCACAGAGAGCTGAAGGCTTCGTGCTCGTCAAAATGCAGCTTTTCGCAGCTGGCCTGCCTGCAGCCGCAGGCCGCAATGGCGGCAAGGTCGGCATCGGTAAGCCGTGCCCAGTCCTTGGTGATGATCTCTTCCGGCGCAAAGCGGCGGGAGCACTTGCAGTCCTCCAGCGCACGGGTCAGGTGGGCCACGGCGGCAGCGGTCTGCTGCTGCCCGGCCAGCTGGGTACGGCTGACCAGCACCCGGCCCGCGTTGGCCGTCTCGGATGCCAGCACGTACTCAGCCTGCGGCGAAAGCGTTTCCGGCAGCATGGCATCCACTATGGCGATCACATTGCCGATGTGATACCAGCGGTCCAGCGGGTCGTCCCGCAGCACATCAAAAAACTCGTCCACATCAAAGATGCCGCTGGGTTCCACCACCACCCGGTCGAACCCGCGCATGGCCATGGCAATGAGCTTGGTGCGCATCCGGCGCTGGTGGGTGTCGCAGTCGCATCCGCCGCTGATGGTCTCAAGGTCGCAGTTCGGGCCAAGAAGGTCCTGCACCAGCATGGCATCCACGTTCACCGCGCCGAAGTCGTTTTCCAGAATGCAGACATTGTGGCCCTGTGCCACCAGATACCGGACATACCGACGCAGAAAGGTGGTTTTGCCTGCACCCAGAAAGCCGGTGATAAGGTCTACCTGTACCATAATAAAAAAGCCCCCCTGTGCTGTTGTTTGCCCGATCCCAGTATACCGCAGCAAACTGCAATACGCCAGTGGCAGATGCAAAAGCCCCGCATTTCTGCGGGACTTTTTATGTTCGTATTCAGCCGCTGTCGGATACAGAGCTGTACTCGGCAATGATTTTGCGGGCGGCAGGTGCCATTTGGGCCGGTACGGCGGCAGGCTTTGCAAGGAAGTAGCCCTGCAGCGCATCCGCGCCCAGCTCTATGACCTTGCGCAGTTCGGCGGCGGTCTCCACGCCCTCGGCAATGATCTGCATACTGCGCGGGTGGGCATAGGCCACGATGTTCTGCACGATCTGCTGCTTGTCCAGGTCGGTATCGATGCCGCGGATGATGGCGATATCCACCTTGATGAACCGGGGCGAAAGCTCCAGCAGGCTGTTCTCGTTGGCAAAGCCGCTGCCGTAATCGTCCAGCGCGAACATGCCGGAGAAGCCCGGCGCATGGCGCTTGGTCTCCAGTGCTTCGTGGTCGATCTCCTCTTCCTCGGTGATCTCAATGACCATCTGGCGGCACAGCTCATGCCAGCGGCTTTCCATATACTCGCTGTCCTCTCTGGGCAGGCAGACGCTTGCAATGGAGTTGATGAACAGCATCGTGTCCCTGCGCACAAGGCCCTCGCTGCGCAGGTGGTCGAAGGTCTCCAGCGACTTGAAGAAGGTCAGCCGCTCGATCTCGCACAGTGCGCCCTGCTCCCGCGCCAGCTTCATGATGGTAGCGGGCGAGCGCAGCGCTTCCCTATCGGAGCGCATCAGGGCTTCGTAGGCCATCACCTTGCCGGTGCGGGCCGAGAAGATGGGCTGGAATACATAGTACACCCGCTCCTCGGTAAGCAGCTGCTGGAAGTCGCGTCTCAGCTGTGCGGCCTGTGCTTCCTGCTGGTAGATCTCCATGCTGAACTCTTCCAGATGTCCCTTGTTGGTGCGCTTGACCTGATAGAGGGCAAAGTCGGCATACTTTTTCAGGGTGTCCATATCGGTGCCGCTGGCCGGGTACCATGCCACACCGCCGGAAATGCTGATACGCAGCTCATTGCCGCTGGGCAGGATGGCAACGCTCTTCTGCATAGCGCTGCTCAGGGTGCGGATCTTCTCACGGATCTGATCCTGACTGGAATAGCCGTAGAACAGCAGCACGAACTCATCGCCGGAAAGGCGGGACACCACAGTGCCGTTGGGCGTGTTCTCAGCAAGGCAGCGACCCGTGCGGTGGATGTACTGGTCGCCCCAGTCGTGGCCGTAGGTATCGTTGATGTGCTTGAGGTTGTCCAGATCCATCATCAGCAGAGCTGCAACGCCCAGCTGGTGCGGATCGCGGAACAGCTCTTCGCTCACGCGGTGGAAGGCCTGACGGTTATACAGGCCGGTCAGGATATCGTAATCGCGTTCGTGCTCAATACGCATGCGCTCCAGCGTGGCGGCGGTAACGTCCTCAGCCAGACCCACCTGCGTGGTCTGGTCGTTGGTGACGCGCAGCATGATGTAGCGGGTCTCGCCCTCCTTGCGGATGGTGAGCATCTTGTCCCCCTCTGCCGTAGTGGTGCAGGGATGGGAAAGTTGGATGTGGCTCAGCTTTTCCTCAAAGCGGCGCACACTCAGGAAGCAATCCTTGGGCTGGGGGGCACCCAGCAGCGCAAAAAAGTTATCGGTAACATACACACTGCCCGTGTCGAACCGCAGCTCATAGCCGCCCAGCTCCACACTGGCCATGTCCATGATGCGCAAAAACTTTGTGGAGTTGTTCAGCAGCTCGCTGTTCAAGCTGGTCAGTGCATCGGCCAGACGGTCCAGCTCCCGGATGTTGGTATGGGACAGCTGCGGGAACTGCTTTTTCTCCTGCCCGTCCACCACTTCGTGATACAGCAGCTCCACCGGATGGGCCAGATTGCGGGCAACGACCAGACTGCCCAGCGCGCCCAGCACCAGCGTAAACGCAATGGCAATGGCGATCACGCTGCGCACATTGTCTGCAAAGGCAAACAGCACCTTGCTGTTCACGGTGCCGATCAGCAGCCAGCGCTCATTGGAAAACGGCGCGTTGCGGCTGTACAGGGTAATGGGCAGGGCCACGGCATAATAGTCTTTATTCCGTAGCGTCAGCCAGCACTCGTCCGCCCGGAGTTCGCAGTTCATCATGCCGGCCGGTGCTTCCAAAGCGGTCACGTCCTCGCTGGAAGTGACCGCCTTGCTGACGATAAAGGAGGTATCTTTCTCATCAGCAGTGGTGGAGACTAAGAAGTAGGTGCCGGTATTGCCGTCCTGCAGTTCACTGTAAGGCAGCTTTGTCTGCAGGTAACTGGTAAGCAGCTCCACACCCACCACACCGTAGATCGTGCCGTCCGGCAGGATCAGCGGCTGGGAGTAGGCAATGGCGGTGCGGCTGTCGTCGCCTATCTTATAGACACTGGTGGTCCAGCGGCCGTAATCCTCGGCGTTCAGCCTTGCGCCGTCCTCCCACGCGGTCTGGAAGGGAGTCTTGAAAAAGCCGTTGCCCTTCAGGCCGTAGTAGCGCAAGGTGGGCTGCCAGCTTTTATCGGTGGTGATGCTCAGCTTTTTGACCACCGCCGAGCTGCCGCGCTCGATCATCAGATCGGCGTTGTCCCCCGAAGGGCGGGCATCCGGGTCCAGATCCCGCAGGTAGATGCCGGGCAGGCCGCAGCCCACATCAAGGTTGTACAGATTCACGGTGTTCAGCACCACAAAGATGCCACTGACCGGTTTTGCTCGCAGGGTGCTCACCAACTCCGGCGCAATGGCCGTGAGCAGTGCGTCGCTCTTCTCACGGCTCGTGTTCAGTTCGGCCAGATCGAGCTGGCCTTCTTCCTGCATGGCAAGAACGGTATTGTTGATGTGCTCCGACAGATCGGTCAGGTTCTGTGCATCCTGCATCAGGTCCTGCACGTAGCTGACGCGGTTGCGCACCTGCATGTTGAGCATGTCCTTGGCGTTCTGGTTCAGCCTGCCGTCCACATTGGTAATGGTAATGCTGACTGCCAGCAGCACCACCTCTACCTGCATCACCAGCATCATGGCGCTAAAAATGGTGCGGAAGATAGGCCTGCCCGTTTTTTTGCGCCGGGCGGCATCCGTATCCTTCTGTCTGCACAGCATCACCATCACCTCTCTTCCTCAGCGTGTTCCGTCGGCTCAGCCCTCGTACCGTTTGAGCTGGCTGCAGATATCCTGATACCATGCCTCAAAGTGATCGTCGGTCAGGAACTCGGCTTCTGCGTCCGCAGCGCTCTGACCCTCGGCGATGCGCTGCTCCACGGTCTCGCGGTCCGCAGCGGCAAGGTCACTCAGGCCGTATTCCAGCACCTTGCGGGCGCTGCTGCCGCCTGCAAAGGCGTGGGGCGTGTACAGGCGGTTGCCATTCACGGTATCTACGGCAGCGGTCAGGATCTGCTCCATGCTGTCGTTCAGGGTCAGGCCGCTGGAGGTGATCGTATCCATGCTGTTGGCTTCCCTGGTAACAGGCAGATAGCCGGAACCCACCGCAAAGGCAATGTTGTTTTCCGGCTGGACGAACCACTTGAGGAACTCCACCGAAGCTTCGATCTCTTCCTCCTTGCCAGCAGTCACCACCATGCCGGCACCCTGCTGCACGGCAACCTTTTCGCCGTCTGCAAACTCCGGGCTGGGCAGCGCCTTCATGCTGATATCGTGGCTCTCGTTGGCATCGTTCGTCACCCGCGCGGGGAAGAAGGTAGCGCTGGAACAGGAGCCAACATAGCCCAGCACGTTGCCGGCCTTGATATCGTCACTGCGGAAGCGGCCGCTGGCGGCAAACCAGCCCTTGACGAAGGGCACGTAGTAGTTATCCCACAGCTTGCGGGCCGCATCGTGCTCAAAGTTGACGGTCATTTTGCCGTTCTTCACCTCAAAGATGGTGCCGCCCAGCTGCTGTGCGCCCACCAGCATGTAGTTTGCCATAGCATCGCGGCCGAACAGGGCCTTGCCGTCGTCCGGGGCAGCGGTCTGGGCATCGGTCCAGTTGTAGTATTTTTCAGCGGTGTCTACCAGACCTTCCACGGTGGCAAGGTCGTCGTAGCTGGCACCGGTGGCCTCGGCAAAGGGCTGCCAGTCGGTGTCGTTGAAGAGCATCACCTCGGTGGATTTTGCCACCGGGAAGATCTTTACGCTGCCGTTGGCGTCAAAGTCGCCCTCAGAGAGGTAGCCGTCAATAAACTGGGCCTTCTCGTCATCGGTCAGGTAGGGTGCAAGATCCACCACCATTCCCATCTGATCCAGCGCATAGACCGTATCGGCATAAGCCGAGAACACGTTGGGCATGGCGGACGCACCCACCTTGCCTTCGGCAGCATCCATCACGCTCTGTTCCAGATCGTTCACGCTGCCCTGACTCTCGGTGGACACCACGATGCCCTTCTCGGCACCCACGGTCTCGTTGAACTTGTCCACAAGATCGGTAAAGCATTCCAGCTGGTCGCCGTTATAATAAGTCCACACCGTAATGTTAGTCACCTGCGTGGTCTTTGCATTCTGGGCACTGCTGCCGCAGCCCACGCAGCCAAGGGCCAGTGCCGCGGCGCACAGCCCGGACACGACCGCTTTGAGATATTTTTTCATCAAATCCCCCCTGAGGGCGCTCACACAGCAGGACGTTCCGGCTGCCATATCACCCGACTATACCTAGTTTATCATACCACCTTTTTCCGGGTGCGTAAACAAAATCCGGCAAAAATCTTCACGATCACAAGAAAGCGGAAGAACTTTCCACCCATCGGAACAAAAAGCACAGCCCTTCCCATTGGCTGGGAAAAGCTGTGCTTTGCAGCTGTTATTCGGTTTTTTCTGCCGGGACGGTGGACACAGTGATCTGCTCATAATCCGCACTGTGGGCAAGATAAACGCTCAGGTCACCGGTGTTGGTGGTCTCCATGCCGTCCAGCTTTGTGCAGGCGCAAAGGCCGAAGGCCAGCACATCCATGCCGGCAGCAGCGCCCTGCCAGAATTTATCCTCGCAGCCGGGCTTTGCCCAGCGCCGCGGCAGATACTGCACAAAGCCCACAGCCGTCAACAGTTCATCCGCCTCGGCCAGCTGGGCCTCGGCAGCGGCATCGTCCAGCAGATCCCTGCCCGCGCAGCGCTGCAGGATGACATGGCACACCGGGCGGCGTGTGGCCTCCAGCACCGAGTGGCGGAAACCGTAGCGGGAGACGTTCTTTTTGCCGTACAGCAGGATGAAGCCCATGCTGTTGCGGCTGTCCGCCCGCAGGAAGCCGTGGGTGATGTAGGGCATCTGCTGGGTATAGTTGAGGGTATCCAGCGTGCAGAAATCCAGCGGTTCCAGCGAGTACAGCTCCAGATCGTACCGGGTGATGTGGGAGCGGTTGTAGAACGGCATGTTCGCGCCATTGATGTCCGCCGGGCAGGTGCGCATGGTGACAGGCGCGTTCTCGGCCACATGGTAACAGTTGCGGATGAGCCGCAGCAGGTGGTCGATATCGCTGCCGTTGGTAATGGAAGCCGAGCCACCGCCCAGACGGATGGCCTGCACCTCGCAGTCGGCAAAGTCAGCAGCGTTGGCCCTAAGCTCCAGCGCCATGGCCAGCACATATTCATGCAGCATTTCGGTGTTGCGGCCCTCGATCAGGGTGCGTCCGTTGAAGGACGGCTTCCGGGTGATGAAGGGGAAATTCAGCTTCATCACCACCGGGTGAAGCGGGGTAGTTTCCATAATTATATGACCTCCGTCAACAGCAATGCCGCACCGGAAGCAGAGGTTTGCCCTGCCCCGGCGCGGCACCGAGAAGAAAGAAAAAACCGTTTAGGATGGGCTTGCGGTACCGACAGCTTTATTCTATCGGACAGCAGCCCGTTTGGCAAGAGAAATTATGCCTTTGCCTGTGCGATGCAGTCGGCCACAGCCTCCTGCACAGCCTTGACAGAGAAGCTCAGAGTGGAAGAGGTGATGGCATCCACGCTGGTATCGCCCTGGCTCTCCACAACGGCAGCTGCCATGCTGGAGCGCAGGTCGTCCTTCATCAGGTCCTCGTTGCCGGAAGAGGTGATCTTGCAGTCGGTGATGGCATCCTCGCTGAAGGTCATGGTAACGGTGACGGTGCTGTAGCTGGAGTTCTTGGAGGAGGTGTAGGTACCGGCATAGTATTTGCCGTTGGTGGTACGCTCCTCGGCAGAGTTCTCGCCGCCAATGCCGTTGTCCAGATCGTTCTTGACATACTCAGCAGCCAGGTAACCGGTCACGAATGCACTGCCACAGCTGTTGCCTGCGGTGGGGGTGTGGTACTGCACACCGTAGCGCTGGCCGCAGCAGTTGCCGACAGCGTACAGGCCGGGGATGGGTGCCTTGGCACCGGTCAGAACGCGGTACTCACCGTCAGTGCAGACAGCAGCATGCTGGCACAGGCCGCCGGAGGGGTTGCCGCCGGTAACGGCAGAAGCTGCGAAGAAGGGAGGATCCTGGATCTTGAAGTGCATCATGGATGCGTCTGCGCCCCAGTCGGAGTCGTAACCGGCATCGCACATCTCGTTCCAGTGCTTCACTTCGTCCAGGAAGCCCTGCTTTGCGTCACCCTCATAGCCCATGATGTCGGCCAGCTCTTCCAGAGTGTCGGCAGCATACAGGGTGGTGGGGTCGTTGCCGTAGCGGGCAAATGCCTGCACGGAGAAGCCGTCGGGGCCGGTCTTGTAGTTGGCCATATCCTTGCGGACCTTCTCCAGCATGTACTCGTTGCTGCGATCCATGGCCTGATGGTCGTAGGCCTGATACTCGCAGTAAGCATCCCAGTTGGAGTCGGTGACGCAGACCATCTTCTGGCCTTCCGGCATCATATCCAGGTAGCCCACGGAGCCGTGGCGGGTGATGGTCTCGTTGAAGAAACGCTTGCCGTCATTGCCGAAGATGGGCCAGATGCCGCCGAAGGGGAAGGACGGGCGGCTGTTGATGCCGGCTGCCTGGCCTGCACGGGGGCCGGCCTCCATGGTAGCGCCTGCCCACAGCATCATGCGGATGCCGGAACCGTCACGGCCCATGGAAGAAATGTTGTTCACATCGGTGCGGTCCTTGCCGTAAGACCATGCCAGATTGCGCAGGGTATCGCACAGGTCCAGACGCATGTCCGGGTTGCCTCCAAAGTCGCCTGCTGCCACGATGACAGCGTCGGCGTTGACCTGGAAGTACTTGCCGTCGATATCGGTGAAGATGGCACCGGTGACCTTGCCATTGTCGTGTACGAGGGTCAGGCCCTGAGCGCCGTAGATGTACTCACAGCCCTTCTCCACAGCCTTCTGCTGCAGCAGTCGCACGGTATACGGCCACATGTTGTTGTTGGTGTTGGTCTCGGTGCCGGTATCACGCCACTGGGTCATGCCAACGTAGTAGTAGCTGTGGCTGCAGGGGTTCTGAAAGTGCTTGTTGCCCTTGTAGTTCACAGCGTGAGCGTACTTTGCAACATAGTCGGGATCCAGCTCAGCCAGCATCCAGTCCAGAGCTTCGCCGGAACGGGTGGCGTAATCCTTGACGATCTTCTGGTTTGCGTGGCCCAGAGCCTTGACCATGTACTCGGTGAAGATGTCCATGGGGTCGTACTTCTCGGCACCCTTGTCCAGGAAGAACTTGGAGTTGTAGGTGGTCAGGTCGCAGGCGTAGTTGTCGTACTCTTCCCAGGTCTGCACCTCGCAGCAGATGGTGTCCAGACCCTCTTCTGCACAGCGCAGGGCAGCGGCAGTACCAGCCTGACCAGCACCGATGACCAGGACCTCGCAGTCCTTGGTGTACTCCACCTTATCGGCCAGCTGCGGCTCGTCGCCCAGCCATGCGGGCTTGTTGTTCATGAACTGCTCTTCCGGAATGTTCAGAGGATCGACCATGCCCACCATCATGGAACCCATGATGTCGCCGTTGCCCTTCTGCTCGATGTACTCCTCAGGAGTTTCGGGAGCCTTGGCATCCGGGTTGGAGCCGCGGTTGGACTGGCAGTAGCTGGTGGCAAAGATGTCGTCCCAGGTAATGGTGGAAGCGGCAGCAGCCGGTGCTTCGGAAGCAGCGGCACTGCCTGCTGCAGAGGAAGCAACAGCACTGCTTGCGCTGTTGGAGCAGCCGGACAGTGCGCCTGCAGCGGCAGCGCCCAGAGCGCTGAGAGCCGATGCGCGGATGAAGTTTCTGCGCGAGATCTTGTTCATAGTGCGGAACCCTTTCTTTTCTCTTCTTGTCTTCTTTTCTCAAAACATTTTGCTGCACAGGACACAGTTTGATGTTTTTTTGACGATATTCATTATAATTAAATCTTTACCAAAAGAGAAATTCAATTTTCCCGTTTGCAGTTATTCAGTTTTTCTATCAGTTATCTTGACCTTTTCCCGGCCCGCTGTTACAATTGGCGTATCACTTTTGCCCGAAGGGAGGCTTCTGCTGTGACCGACCGCCAGCTGCGCTGCTTTCTGGCGCTGTACGAAACACTGAACTTTTCTGTCGCCGCACGGCAGCTGTTCCTCACCCAGCCCACGCTGAGCTACCAGATCCGCACGTTGGAGGAGGAGCTTGGCACCCCGCTGTTCGTGCGCACCACCTGCCGGGTGGAGCCAACGCAGGCCGGCCAGCTGTTTGCCGGGTTTGCCCAGAGCACCCGCAAAGGCTACGAGGCTTTTCAGGCTGCTCTTGCGGCCGGGCAGCGCCAGCGGGAAAAGCTGGTGCTGCAGGTACCCGCCACCATGGCCGCACGCGACCCGCTCTATCACGACCTGCTGCTGGCTCTGAGCCGGGAGCTGCCGGACTGCGATCTGGAAGTCATCACCGACTCCACCTTCCGCCCGCCGGAGGAAGTACTGCAAAGCGGCGTGGATGCGCTGGTGCAGCTGCTTGCTGAGCCGGTGGGCAGTGCCGTGGACGTGATGAGCCTGTTCGATACCCGGTGCTACCTGCTGGCAAGCCCCAACAACCCCCTCAGTGCCGAAAGCTTCCTCACACCGCCGCAGCTCACCGGGCAGACCGTCTGCTTTGAGAGCTGCGATGCCGTTTTTGTCTCCATCGTTCGCCGCTGCATGGAGGAAGTGCCTATGCGCTGGCTGATGGTGCCCAGCTTCGAGAAGGAGTATGTTCGGATGCTGGCAGGCAAGTGCCTGTTCTTCAGTCCGGTGCGGGGGCATGGCTCCCCGAGAGAGTGGTTCCATGCCCTCATGTTCCCCTTCCCGCCCATGCCCACCTGCCTGTTCACCCGCCGGGGCGACACCCGGCCCGAGATCCAGACACTAAAGGCCCTTGCTCTCGCCGAGCACGCCCGTGCCGTGGAGGACGGCAGGTTGTAAATGGTAAATATAGAAGAAGCACCGCTGCGCAGTACGATTTTGCCGCCATCATTGAACGAGCGCAGCCCCCAGCAAGGCCTTCCATCTGGCGAGCCTTGTGGGCAGCTACCATTTCAACGGCGAGTAGGTGTAAATTTTTGATACAGTAAGAGGGGCTGCTGCACTTTCGGCTAAAACGATGTGCAGCAGCCCCTTCTTCGTATCGGATACAGACAACAAAAAAGCGTTCTGAGATATCTCAGAACGCTTGGTGGTTGCGGGGGCCGGATTTGAACCAACGACCTTCGGGTTATGAGCCCGACGAGCTACCAGACTGCTCCACCCCGCGATATTTACTTTGTGCTCTCAGCGGTTCTCGCTGACTGCTCAAGTATAATACCACAAGGGCGGGCGGATGTCAAGTATTTTTTGGATTTATTTTTTCTTCTTTTTCCAAACCACGAACCCTGCGCAGGCGGCGGCTGCGATCACCACCACCGGCCATGCACCGGCAAGGGCAACGATGACCTGCTGCAGACCATCCACAAAGTTCTGCCAGCCAGCGGAAAGGGCGCTGACAAAGCGGCTGCCGAAGCCCTCGCTGGGCGGCGAGTAAGTGCTCACCTCGCTCAGGCTCACGTACACGGTGCACTCTTCCACCTGATCGCTGTACCAGTCCATCTGGCTCTGCCAGCTCTCGATCTGGCTCTGCACATCCGTCAGGCTGGACTCGATCTCAAGCAGGTCGGAGAGGTTGTCGGCCTGCTGCTGTAGCTGCTGCAGGCGGGTTCGCTGGTTCTTGAGATTTTCAAGCCGGGTCTCCACGTCCATATACTGGGCGGTCACGTCGTCGGCCTGCTGGTTTTTGTAGGTCACGTTGCCTGCTTCGGCCACGGCGGCAAGAAAGTTCTCGTAGTTCTGCTGCGGCACCCGGTAGGTCAGGCTGACGCTGCGGCTGTCACCGGCATCCGAGTATTCACTGCTGGATTCCAGATAGCCGCCCGCTTCAGCAAGGGCAGCATCCAGCGCAGCGCGGGCTGCGTCGTAGTCCTTGCTTTCCAGACTGAGGTTCGCGGTGTAGATGATCTTTGCGTGGTCGGCGCTGTGGGCCGCTGCTGCCGCGTCGTCCTCCGAATAAACAGCGGTGCCGTTGTCTGCGCCGCTTTCCAGCGACAGGGTGTTCAGACTGTAATCGGCTGCCATGGGGCTGTCCACAGCGGCGCGGTCCGCGCCGCCTGCCGCCATCACCGCCGCAGTGCTGTCCGCAGAATAATAGACCGCCGGGCTGCTGCTCTTTGCACCAAGGCCGATTTGTCCGGTGGCAAAAGCACCATAGCCTACCACGCACACAGCAAGGCAGGCCGCCAGTGCGCCCACCCGCTTTGCGGGGAAGCGGATCAGTTTCTTCTTCGGCTGCACCGGGGCGGACTGGGCCGGTACCGGTGCGGCGGTCTTCATCATGGGCTGGGCCTTTTCTTCTTCGGTCAGCTGGTCGGTCATGGCCAGCAGTTTTGCCTTCAGATCGTCCGGGGCGTAGAGGTCATCCGTCTCCATCTTATACTCATACCACCTCATCTTCGATCTCCTCCTTCAGCATCGTATGTAACTGCGCCCGGGCACGCCGCAGCCAGCTCAGCACCGTGTTGGATGGTGCGCCCATCATCCGGCCGATCTCCGCAGCCGTGTACCCCTCGTAGTAATGCAGATAGATGGCATTGCGGTAGTTTTCCGGCAGGGCGCGCACTGCGTCCAGCACACTGCCGTCCTCAAACGCATCGGGCGCGGGCAGGTTCTCGTCCAGCTCGGTGTCCTTCTGATGGGCTGCGCGGGTCAGATCCCGGCAGCGGTTGATGGCCACCCGCAGCAGCCACGCCTTGAGGTGCTCCTCACTCTCAAACGTACCATTATAATGCAGGAGCTTCTCGTAGACATCCTGCACCACATCCTCGGCATCGGCTGTGCATCGGCTATTGTGTATGGCAGCGCGGTAAACAGCATCGCTGTATTTCTGCACTGCCAGCGTAAATACTTCGTTTCTGGTCAGCTGTCCCATAGTTTCAAGCTCTCCTTTACCGCCTGTACAGGGCTGGTGGAATTCGTATTCCACGGGGGACATTCACCCTATACACGGCTGAACGCCCCCGAAGATTGCATTGTTGGAAAAATTTATGAAAATCACCTTTTATATACTCTCTGCAGCAGGGCCACCCGTTCTGCAAGGAAGGTCTCGGCCTTCGGATGGTGCAGCCAGCGCTTGTTCGCCGCTGTGCCAGCCAGCTTTCTGCCCAGCGCTTCCGGGTCGGTATCGGCCTGCATCACATCCTGCATGGTCAGCTGCAGCGTCAGCGCCGCAGGAGTGTCCGGCAGCGGCGGCAACGGGTCCTCCCACACAAAGGGCGGCAGCAGCTGCAGACTGCCCTCGGCCAGCAGGCGGATATCCCCCTCCCGCCCGGCAGGCGAAAGGCTCAAATATTCCCGCGCCTCGTCCAGATAGATGTGCCGGGCCGGTGCCTGCACGCGGGCATACAGCGCAGGCAGCGCAAAGCGGCCCGCTTTGTCCAGTGCGTGCTGCAAAAGCAGGTAGAACTCGGTCAGTGGGTAGGCCGGGTCCGGCTGCGGCATCCCGAAGTCCGGCCGCGAAACATGTCCTCCACCCATGGGGAACCTCCTTGATAAATAACGCTGATGCGGTATTCTAAACATAGAAGGGCGCTGACTGCAAGGGTCAGCTTTCCATCCCGTTTGTCAAAAAGATTGACCGCACAGTTTGGAAGCAGGGCGGTCAATCTTTTTTGTTATCATCTTACCATATTCTACGACGCATTACAACACGCCCTATTGTAAACCCTGCTGCAACTTCATTGTTGACCGTCTTCCCTCTGCCGCGTTATACTCGGGCACAGATGCCTTGTAAATTTTTAACAGAGGGGAATTCTATTCTATGAAAAACAAAAAACTGACCACCTATCAGATGGCCGTCACCGCACTGATGGCCGCCGCGCTGTGCGTGCTTGGCCCGCTGAGCGTGCCCATCGGGGCCATTCCCATTTCGCTGTCAAACTTTGTCATCTGCCTGACCGCATGGCTGCTGGGGCCCAAGTTCGGCACCCTGAGCGTGGCGGTGTACCTGCTCATCGGCCTTGTGGGCGTGCCGGTGTTCTCCGGCTACGGCGCGGGCATTGCCAAGCTGGCAGGCCCCACCGGCGGCTATCTGGTGGGCTACCTGCTGCTGGCCTTCATCGGCGGTCTGTTCATCGAAAAGAGCAAGGGCCAGCCGGTGATTTCCGGCATCGGCCTTGTGCTGGGCGATGCCGCCTGCTACGTGCTGGGCACCGCATGGTTCGTGTTCCAGATGCAGTGCGAGCTGGGCTATGCGCTTTCGGTGTGCGTGTACCCGTTCATTGCGCTGGACCTCGCCAAGATCGTGGTGAGCTGCATCGTGGGTGCACTGCTGCGCAAGCGTCTGGTACAGGCTGGCGTGCTGAAGCTGAAGGAAGCCTAACAGGCAAAGCAAAAGGGAGACTGCAAACGCAGCCTCCCTTTTTTATTTGTGATCCGTTATTTTACATAGCCAAGGGTCGCAGCCATCACGGCCTTGATGGTGTGCATCCGGTTCTCGGCTTCGTCAAACACGATGCTCTGGGGGCCTTCAAACACTTCATCGGTCACTTCCATGGCATCGCGGCCAAAGCGCTCGCCCATCTCCTTGCCCACGGTGGTCTTGTGGTCGTGGAAGGCGGGCAGGCAGTGCATGAACACAGCGTGCGGGCCTGCAATGTCCATCAGCTGCTGGTTGATCTGGTAGGCGGCAAGGTCGTTGATGCGCTCAGCCCACACCTCCACCGGCTCACCCATGGACACCCACACATCGGTGTACAGCACGTCGGCACCCTTGGCGGCCTTGGCGGGGTCCTCCTCAAAGGTGAGAGTGGCACCGGTCTCGGCAGCGATCTTCTGGCACTCGGCCACGAGGGCAGCGTCCGGCTGGTACTTCTTGGGTGCACAGGCGGTGAAGTTCAGGCCCATCTTGGCGCAGCCCACCATCAGGCTGTTGCCCATGTTGTAGCGGGCATCGCCGAAGTAAACGAAGTTGATGCCCTTCAGATGGCCAAAGTGCTCCCGGATGGTGAGGAAGTCGGCCAGGATCTGGGTGGGATGGAACTCGTTGGTCAGGCCGTTCCACACCGGCACACCGGCGTAGTGGGCAAGGTCTTCCACGATCTGCTGGCCGTAGCCGCGGTACTCGATGCCGTCGAACATGCGGCCCAGCACACGGGCAGTGTCGGCGATGGACTCCTTCTTGCCGATCTGGCTGCCGGACGGGTCAAGGTAGGTCACTTCCATGCCCAGATCGTGGGCAGCGACCTCGAAGCTGCAACGGGTGCGGGTGGAGGTCTTTTCAAAGATCAGGGCGATGTTCTTGCCTGCCAGCTGGTCATTGTGGCGGATGCCGGCCTTCTTTTCTGCCTTCAGGTCTGCGGCAAGGTCCAGCAGTTCTTCGATCTCGGCAGGGGTGTAGTCCAATAGCTTCAAAAAGCTGCGGTTCTTCAAACTCATTGTATATTTCCCTCTCTATGCAAATATTTATGAATATTTATGCGAACTATGATCCTATTATAGTACGTTGCCCCGGCAAGGTCAAGAGGGAAAGGGCGTTACAGTTCCAGCTCTGCCTTCCGTCCGGTGGACTGATAGGCAGTCAGCTTCACGCCGGCCTTTTTGAACATGAACCGCGCCGCCACGCTGGAATCGCTGTCGTGGTACTTGTCGCCGTAGTACACCACCTCGGCAATGCCCGACTGGATGATGGCCTTGGTGCACTCGTTGCAGGGGAACAGCGTCACGTACACCCGCGCACCTTTCAGGTTATTGTGGGCGCTGTTGAGGATGGCGTTCAGCTCGGCGTGGCACACGTACATATACTTGGTGTCCAGCGGTGCGCCCTCCCGCTCCCAGGGCATCTCGTCGTCGCTGCAGCCAATGGGCATACCGTTGTAGCCCAAGGACAGAATTTTGTTTTCCGAGCTGACGATGCACGCGCCCACCTGACTGTTGGGGTCCTTGGAGCGCATGGCCGTGAGCAGCGCAATGCCCATGAAATATTCATCCCAGTTGATGTAATCGGTACGTTTCATTTTGGTATGCTCCTTGTGCCTGTATTCTGCCTTTTATTATAGCGTATCGCTGTGGGTTTTACAATAAACTTTGGCACTGCCGTGCAACTTGCACAAAACACTGCCCTGAAGTTTGGCGCTTGATTCGTCAGAATTTTCAAACGAAATATTTAAAAATCATTTTAAGTGTGGTATTATCTTTGTAAAATATGCCACAAAAGCGGAGAGAATGCTCCGTGCGGCGGAAATGAGGGAAAAACCGATATGAAATACGCAAGCAACAACATCCGCAATATCCTGATTGCCGGTCATGCCGGCAGCGGCAAGACCACGCTCACCGAGGCGCTGGTCTATTTTTCGGGCGCTGCCGAGCGTATGGGCCGTGTTGAGGACGGCACTACTGTTTCGGACTTTGACCCCGAGGAAGCAAAGCGCAAGGCCAGCCTGTCGGCATCTGTAGTGCCGGTGGAGTACGAGGGCATCAAGTACAACCTGATCGATGCGCCGGGCCTGTTCGACTTCGAGGCCGGTGAGTACGAGGGTATCCGTGCCGCCGAGAGCGTACTGGTGGTGGTGTCCGGCCGCAGCGGCGTGACTGTGGGTGCGGAAAAGGCGTTCCAGCTGGCCCGCAAGAATGGCAAGGCTACCATGGTGTTCGTCTCCAAGTGCGATCTGGAGAATGCCAACTACTTCAAGATCCTTGAGGATATGAAGATCAAGTTCGGCTCCACCATCTGCCCCTGTGTGGTGCCCGCCAAGCTGGACGACGGCACCCCCGTGTACATCAACCTGTTCAGCCAGAAGGCTTTCAAGTACGAGGGCGGCAAGCAGATCCAGGTGGACCTGCCGGACATCGGCCACCGTTTTCAGGGCCTGATCGAGGCCATGAGCGAAGCCATTGCCGAGACCGACGATGAGCTGATGGAAAAGTTCTTCGGCGGCGAAGCCTTCACCACCGAGGAGATCGTGGAAGGCATGCGCAAGGGCGTTAAGGACGGCCTGATCACCCCCGTGTTCTGCGGCAGCGCCGTGAACCAGCAGGCACTGGATATGCTGCTGTTCAACATGCACAAGCTCCTGCCCAGCCCGGAGCATGACGCTGCTGTGCTGGCCGAGGATGCTGCCGGTGAGCCGGTGGAGCTGCACTGCACCGAAGCAGAGCCTACCGCCGCCTACGTGTTCAAGACCGTGGCCGACCCGTTCGTGGGCAAGCTGAGCTACCTGCGCGTGGTCAGCGGCAAGGTGACTGCAGGCGAACCCCTCACCAACGCCCGCACCGGCGATGTGGAGAAGATCTCCAAGCCCCTCACCGTCATTGGCAAAAAACAGGTGGACTCCGACGGCATCATTGCCGGTGACATCGGCGCAGTGGCAAAGCTGGTGAGCGCCAAGACCGGCGACACCCTGTGCGACGCTGAGCGCGTGGTCAAGCTGCCCGCCCCCGTGTTCCCCAAGCCCAGCCTGTTCATGGCCGTCACTGTGGCCAAGAAGGGCGACGAGGGCAAGATCAGCAGCGCGCTGGCCCGCCTGATGGAAGAAGACCCCACCCTGAGCTACGAGAACAACGCCGAGACCCATCAGCAGGTGATCGGCGGTCTGGGCGAGCAGCATCTGGACGTGGTGAAGGCCAAACTCAAGAACAAGTTCGGCGTGGAGATCGGGCTGGAAGCACCCCGCATCGCCTACCGCGAGTCCATCCGCAAGGCCTGCCAGAAGCAGGGCCGTCATAAGAAGCAGACCGGCGGTCACGGCCAGTTCGGTGACGTTATCATCAACTTCGAGCCCTGCGACAGCGAGCAGGTCGTGTTTGAGGAGAAGGTGTTCGGCGGCAGCGTGCCCAAGAACTTCTTCCCGGCTGTTGAAAAGGGCGTGCGCCTTGCCGCCGAAAAGGGCGTGCTGGCAGGCTACCCCGTGGTGGGCCTGAAAGCCACCCTGCTGGACGGCAGCTACCACCCGGTGGACAGCTCCGAGATGGCCTTTATTATGGCCGCAAAGCTGGCTTACAAGGCCGCTATGCCGGAGGCCGGCCCGGTCATTCTGGAACCCATCCACACCCTGAAGGCTCATGTGCCAAACGACAACACCGGCGATATCATGGGCGATGTGACCAAGCGCCGCGGCCGCGTGCTGGGCATGGAGCCGGACGAGGACGGCCTGCAGACCATCATCGCTGAAGTGCCGCTGGCAGAGCTTGCAAACTTTACCACCTTCATCCGGCAGACCACGCAGGGCCGCGGCTGGTTCACCACCGAGTTTGCCCGCTACGAGGTTCTGCCCGAGATGCTGGTGCCTGCCGTTGTGGAGCAGGCCAAGAAGCTGGGCAATCTGGACGAGAGCGCAGACGATTAAACGGCAAACGTCAACTCCCCCAGTCTGCTGCGCAGACAGCCCCCTCACCGAGGGAGCTGGCAGAACTGTCAGGTTCTGACTGAAGGAGTTCCCACCGAAATACGACATCATCCCGGCCCCCGTTGACACTTTTCCCTCTGTCAGCGGGGGTTTTTGCGGGCCATTCCAACGACAAATTGTTAATTTTTATCTGCCCGCTTGACTTTTGCGCGGGATTGCATATACTAGAGGTAGGCTATGTGATGATATGCCGTTCATCATGGATTTCCACGCAAAAAAGAACCCCATCCGGAGTTGCCGCTCCAGATGGGGTCTTTTTGTTAGTGCTTACTGCCCTTGCACATCAGGCTGTCAAGCCACTTGCACAGATAATAGGCTACTACCTGTGCTATGCAACGGCGACGACCGCCGCCAGCGGCGGAAACAGGGAGGAGCTGTTGGGGCCGCGGCCTGCAAGATGCGAGTGCCGCCCAAGGCACGAAGCAGATGCAGGGAGCCGCAACCCGTACAGGATGCCAGAAGGGCCGCAGTGCCAGTATAACACAAGCTTTGACCCAATACAACAAAAAGCCCCCGGTACTGCGAATACCGGGGGCTTCGTGTTTAGTGCTTGGGGAATGCCTTATTCCAGGTTTCGATCACGTTGAACTTCGGTGTCCAGCCTTCGGGCTTGAAGGTATCTGCGCTCTTGGCTTCCATGATGCCCTGCTCCGCGCACCACTGTGCAGCCTTTGCCATGTCAGTGTCGGCCACATCCGCAAACGCGGGCTGTGCGGCGGGTTCGGGCCTGCCTGCATTGTTCCACACCAGCAATGCCAGCTGGCCGCGGTTTGCGGGGATGGCTGCACCCTCGGGCAGCAGTTCATTCAGGATCACCCGCGTCACCACTTCGTAGCCGCCCCACACGGCTGCGCTGCCAAGGACCACGGCGGCAATGGCACCGCCTGCGTCGCCTTCAGGTGCCGCGCCGATCTCGACAATGTCGCTGGGCAGCAGGGGCTTGTCATTGTCGTCTGCGGCAAGGTTCGGGTCAGGGTCCCTCTGGGTGCCCTGATACACCACGTAGATGCCGTCCCAGCCGACATCATCCGGGATGGCGTTGTAGTCAGTGGGCTTGTAGCGCAGGTAGGCGGTGGTGTACAGATCGCTTTTCTTGAAAGCCTCGACCAGTGCGCTGACATCGCTTTCAGAGACGGGCTCTGTAATGGTCAGCCGTGCCCGTTCGGAGAAGTTGACAGTGAAGCTGCTGTCGGGCACGCTTTTCAGCTTTACGTTGCCGCCGCTGAGGTTGACCGTGCAGCTGCTGGCTTCATTCTCCCTCGGCTTCAGCGTGTCGGCTTCCACCCAGCCGCCGCTGACGTTGAGCTGGCTACAGTTGAGCGCGCCTGCTTCCATAACGCCGCCGGAAACCGTTATGTTGTTCGCGGACACGGTCTGGTCCTTTGCCGTCAGCCAGCCATTCGTTACGTTGAGATCTTTGGAAAGGATGCCAATGGGTGCCTTATTGTCTTCCAGATTCAGCACACCGCCGTTTACCGTAATGCTTGAACCTGTAATGGCGACGGTTTCTTTGGCACTGGCATTCAGGGTACCGCCGCTCATCTCCAGCTGGCCCGCAGCGATGCCAAAGCCGCCGCCGCTGGCCGTCAGCTTGCCGCCGCTCACCGTTACTTGGCCGTTATGGCTGGCTTCGATGCCGGTACTGTGTTCGCCGGTGGCAGTTGCGCACAGGGTGCCGCCGCTTACCTGTACGGTGTTGCCTAGGGCATAGATGCCGTTATCCGCAGCGGTCGCGTTCACGGTGCCGTCTGTCACATCCAGCGTGCCGTTATCGATCCGGATGCCGCTGGACGGTGCCTCGGCCGTCAGGCTTCCGTTGCCCTTGATGGTGAGCAGCCCCGGGGTGCGGTTGTTCCAACCGCCGTCGTCGTCAATGTCGATGGCCGTCCTTGTGTCGTAGGTGTGCTTGACCGTGTTGTTGCCGCTCAGGGTGAGCTCGACATCGCCAGACGTAGTAAGGGTGGGACTTGAATCGGCGTTGTATTCTATATGGGCATCCTGCAGCGTGGCATAGACCGTGGTGCCGTCATAACCGTTCAAATCAAGCGTTTCGAAGCTGCCCGAAAGAACAGGGGCTTCGTCTTTTTCCTTGATTGGGTCTGGCTTGTCGCTGCTATTCCAGATCTCCAAAAACTGGCCGTTGAGCTCGGGGTGGTCGTCGATGTCCGCATAGCGGGTCACGGAGATCCACGAGCCTTTGCCGTTGGGGTATTTCTCCGTGTTGGACATATCCCACGTTTCGGCCAGTGCGGGCATGCAAAGGCTCAGGGCCATGGCCCCTGCCACCGCCGCTGCGGCCAGCTGTCTTGCAAGCTTGCGTAGTTTCATGCAGATTGCCTCCTTTTTTCCCTCGTATTTTTACGGGGGGGGGTATGTATTACAGTACTTTGATTATCTCACACTTTACCGGATTTTGGAAGCAAACCTGCGTGAATCGCCCTAAAAAGCGCGTGAATCGTCAAAAGTATCACTTCTCGGGCGGGTCAGCCTTTGCCGCGCCAGTGGCACATCATTGCGCAGGCACATCATCTGCGCGCCGACGGCGCGCATTCCGGCAGGATTTCCTCCCCAGCACCGCCTTTTTTGTTGACAAAGCAGCCGCCTGCTATTATAATAATGTAGTCAAAATGGCATTATTGTGCGGCTTTGCGGCTGTGCAAAACAAATAGACAAGGAGAGATTCTCAAATGGCACAAGAGATCAAGATGTCCGCTGCCGGTCTGAAGGCAATGCAGGAGGAACTGGAATACCTCAAAACGGTGCGCCGCAAGGAGCTGGCCGAAGAGATCAAGGAGGCACGCAGCCACGGCGACCTTTCCGAGAACAGCGAGTACGACGAGGCCAAGAATACGCAGGGTCTGGTGGAGAACCGCATCACCGAACTGGAGCAGATGATCAAGAACGCCGTCATCATTGATGAGAGCGAGCTGAGCGTGGACAATGTCTCTGTGGGCACCCACGTCACCATCCTCATGGCCGGCGAGGACGAGAACGAGGAGTACGACATTGTGGGCCGCACCGAAGCCGACCCTCTGAACGGCAAGATCAGCGACGAAAGCCCCGTGGGCCACGCCCTGCTGGGCAAGGCTGTGGGCGACAAGGCCGAAGTGCTGCTGCCCACCGGCCACACCGTGGAGTACACCGTGCTGAACATTACCCATGCTGCAGGCTGAGCAGGCCAAACGAATAGGAGAAACCATGGAAGAACAAAAGAAGAACCCGGCGCAGGGCCTGTCCGAGAGCGAGCAGGTGCAGGTGCGCCGCCAGAAGCTGGCCGACCTGCAGGCTGCAGGCCACGACCCTTTCACCCTGACCAAATACCCGCAGGATGCCTACTCTGCCGACCTGAAGGCCGAGTTTGCCGACCTGCCCAACGAGACCGACAGCGGCAAGACCGTGGCGCTGGCAGGCCGCATGATGTCCAAGCGCGTAATGGGCAAGGCAAGCTTTGCCCACCTGCGGGACGATAAGGGCGACATTCAGCTGTACGTCCGCCGCGATGAGCTGGGCGAAGAGCCTTACGCCGCCTTTAAGAAGCTGGACGTGGGCGATATCATCGGCGTGAAGGGCGAGGTGTTCCGCACCAAGACCGGCGAGCTGAGCGTGCGCGCCACCGAGCTGACCCTGCTGGCCAAGAGCCTGCGTCCCCTGCCCGAGAAGTTCCACGGCCTGACCGACACCGAGATGCGCTACCGTCAGCGCTACGTGGACCTGATTGCAAACCCCGAGGTGAAGGACACCTTTGTGAAGCGCAGCCAGATCCTGAAGGAGATCCGCGCCTATCTGGACGAAAAGGGCTTCCTGGAGGTGGACACCCCCATCCTGACCCCCTTCGAGATCGGTGCCTCGGCCCGCCCCTTCTACACCCATCACAACAGCCTGAACATGGACATGGTGCTGCGCATCGAGACCGAGCTGTACCTCAAGCGTCTGATCGTGGGCGGCATGGACCGCGTGTACGAGGTGGGCCGCATCTTCCGCAACGAGGGCATGGACCCCAAGCACAACCCGGAGTTCACCAGCATCGAGCTGTATCAGGCCTTCACCGACTTCCACGGCATGATGGATCTGGTGGAGGAGCTGTACAAGCGCCTTGCCCAGAAGATCTGCGGCAGCATGGTCATCCCCTATCAGGGCAAGCAGATCGACATGGGCCACTGGGAGCGCCTGACCATGATCGAGGCCGTCAAGAAGTATTCCGGCGTGGACTTCAACGACTGGAAGTCCGACGAGGATGCCATCGCCGCCGCCAAGGAGCACCACGTGGAGCTGCCCGAGGTGCCCACCAAGGGTTCCATTCTGGCCGAGTTCTTCGATGCCTTCGTGGAGGACAAGCTGATCCAGCCCACCTTCATCTACGACTACCCCGTGGAGATCAGCCCGCTGGCAAAGCGCAAGCCGGACGACCCCGCCTTCACCGAGCGCTTTGAGTATTTCATCGACTGCACCGAGTACGGCAACGCCTTCAGCGAGCTGAACGACCCCATCGACCAGAAGGGCCGCTTTGAGCGTCAGGTGGCCGAGCGTAAGGCCATCGAGCCCGACTGCAAGGCACAGGTGGACTACGACTACGTGAACGCACTGGAGTACGGCCTGCCCCCCACGGGCGGTCTGGGCTTCGGCGTGGACCGTCTGGTGATGCTGCTCACCGACAGCGCCTCCATCCGCGATGTGCTGCTGTTCCCGACAATGAAGACCCTGGAACCAAAGCTGGCTGAAAACAAAGCCGAAAAAGCAGCGGTAAATGGTTCTGCAGAGGATGCAACTGTGTCCGCGCCAAGCGTACAGATTGATCTTTCCAAGGTGAAAATCGAGCCTTTGTTTGCAGATGATGTAGACTTTGAGACATTCAGCAAGTCTGATTTCAGAGTGGTTAAGATCGAAGCCTGTGAGGCAGTGCCGAAGTCCAAGAAGCTCTTGAAATTCACACTGAATGACGGAACAGACCGGAAACGCACCATTTTAAGCGGTATTCACGAGTATTACGAGCCGGAAGAGCTGGTTGGTAAGACCTGTGTGGCAATCACAAACCTGCCGCCGAGAAAGATGATGGGTATTGATTCCGAGGGTATGCTGATTTCTGCAGTGTACGAGTATGACGGACGGGAAGGCTTAAATCTTTTGATGCTGGATGACAGTATTCCGGCAGGAGCAAAGCTGTACTAAAGAGGTCATTTACTACAAAAAATCGCGTTACTACAACTTTTCTACAACTTTTGCGCGAGACCCTACGAAACCGGATGAAGCAATATGAAAGGCGGATCTGCTTATAAAATGCAGATTCGCCTTTCTTTTTACATCAGCTTCATGTTCACACTAATGTTTTTTGCCTTCTCCTGCATATTCTCTTGTGTGATATGGGTGTAGATGTCCATTGTAGTAGAGAAATCGGCATGCCCCATGACTTGCTGAATGAATTTAACATCGTTGGTGCTTTCGCAGAGCCGGGTACAGAAGGTGTGCCGCAAGTTGTGAACACTAAAATGAGGGAGCAGATCCGGTTCACGGTCTTCCAGTTCAGCCTGATCCATTTCCTCCATGTTGTAAGTTACGCTGATTCTCTCAATCGCCCGATTGATATTGTGGGCGCTCATGAATGAGCCGGTTCTGTTGCGGAAAACAAAACCGTGAACTCCTCCTAACACCAGTTGATCGTCTGGATACAATGCGTCGATGGTTTCAATCTGGAGGCGAAGCTGCTCGGCCACCTCTGGATAGAGGATAGGGATAATTCGTGTACCGCTCTCAGTTTTGGGAGTGGTAATGTGAAATCCGGCTTTTCCGTCAATGACCCGGTAGATTAAGTTGTGGTTGACGGAGATTGTGTTTTCGCTCAAGTTAATATCGCTTTTGGTAATGCCGGTACATTCTGCTACACGCATTCCTGTTCCAAGGAGCACAGTCATGATGGGGAGCCAATGGCTGTATGTAGGGGACTTGGCAATAAAACGCAGGAAATTCTGCTGTTGCGTTTTAGTGAGTGCGATCCGCCGTTTAGGCTTTGGAGCGCTGCCATCCGTCTTGAGCTTGCGGTAAATGCCCTTGCTGGGATTTTTGCGGATGTAATCGTCGTCCACGGCCATTTCAAGCGTAGGGTGAACAATGGTGTTGATGCTCTCCAGTGAGTTGATAGCAAAGCCGTGTTTCAGCAGTTTGGTATAAAACGCGAGAATATCACTTCTGTGGATTTGTGGAAGAGGCATGTTAGCGAAAGGCTCTTCTTTCACATAGAAGTCCCACAGGTAAAGATAATTTGCTCTGGTAGAGGGCTTCAGTTTGATGTTGTTATTCATGTAGACCTTGAACATATCATTCAGGGTAAGCTTCATGGCTTCCTGAGTACGGATGCCATCATCCTTATCTTTGTTGATCTGCTTTTCTTTGACACGAAGACTTGCGAGATCGGAGTCGTAGAGATATTTCTTTTTAGTGCCTAATTTGTAGACATACATATAGCTGCCATCTGCCCGTTGTGTTTCTCCGGGCCGAAGATTTCGTCCTTTGTTGTCTTTTCTCACTTTTGCCATTACTGGTACCTCCTGATTATAAAAGTGTAGTGCGCCTTACTGGCATGGTTATTTAGCCGGAAATATCATAAAGATATTCTTTGATACGCTGGACACTCCATAGGACACGGGTGTTCATGGTAATGCGTGCATTGGCAAGATCCCCAATCTGTACTGCAGTGTGCCTTCCACAGCACAACAGTTTGCAAAGGGTATCGGTATCAACAGCCAAGCACTGCTCCGGCGGTAGGTCATTCGGTTTTCTTTTCTCCATAATCGTCCTCCTTTTTTCGATTACAATGATCCCTTACGATTTGTAGAAGAAGGTTTTCAACAAAAACAATGAAAACGGTCTTGAGGTCAGGAAGTATTGAAATAACAAAAGAACTCTAATGGGGCCATTTCCTACGCCAGAACGGTTCTGCCGTGTATTTCAGGCTGCTGCTGTGCAACACTTCGATTATGGGCGCGCTTCTGTGGTCATCGCACACTGTCCAGAATTCCTGTATAACTCCCCATAGAGGTTATGAACTTGTCAAGGTACTAAAAGAGCGTAGGGATCATCCGGTATTACCAAATGATCCGATACATCCTATAAATAGGCGGGGAAGAAAGAACTTCTGCAAAGAGGAAAGAAAATTTAAAGAAAATCCAAAATCAATATATAGAATGTTTGAATTGACAAGCACTATATATTGTGTTAGAATTGCAATGTAATTGATTTTTGTGCGTTGCCCGTCAGGGTACATAGGCTTTAGGGCTTGTGTTGCGGAGTAATGACTGCATTGCACACGCTGTTAATTTTGTACTTGTGTCAGTAGTATCACTGCGCCTTTTCAGGCCGGTATATTGCTGGCTTTTTTTATTTTACGGGATTTACCCACCATTGCGAGAATGACATCGGTTCATAGGCAACTATGGACGCCAGGCTTTATGCCGTCTGTCATTCTCGCTTTTTTATTGCCTGTAAGCCTGAAAGGGCTTTAAGGATAAATCAAAACTGAGAAAGGCAGGTCATGTACATGAATGTGAAGCAGAAAAGAAAGCAGAATGGTCGGCGGGTCAAGCCGGCACACTCCACGGACTGGAAGATGAAGAGACAGGCAGTATCTTCGCTCCGGCCCCAAAATGTTGCACCAATGGCGAGGGCAGTTATTTTGCCCCGAAGATCACGAAGGGGGATTTGATATGTCTGGCAGCAATAGTGCTGAACGAAAGCGGCATGAACCGCTGGTGCTGGTAGAAACGGCAGATCTTTCAGAAGAAGACTGGCTGGATTACCGGCGCCGTGGAATCGGCGGCAGCGATGTATCAGCAATCTTTGGCACTTCTCCATTCCGGACAGCCAGGGATCTGTACTACGACAAACTGAACATAGCGTCAGTGGAAGATGATGAGGGCAACTGGGTTGCCATGGAAATGGGGCATTTGCTGGAGCCTCTGGTAGCAAAGATATTCGAGCGGAAAACCGGATATCGGGTCTACCAAATCAAAAAGATGTTCCAGCACCCACAGTATCCTTGGATGCTGGCTGATGTGGACTACTTTGTGGAACTGCCGGATGGCACCACAGCGATCCTTGAGATCAAGACCACAAACTATAATGCCAGAGATAACTGGTGGATGAATGGGAAGGAGACTGTTCCAGTCTACTATGAATCTCAGGGGCGTCATTATATGGCAGTAACGGATCTTGACCGATGTTTCTTTTGCTGCCTGTATGGTAACAACGAGGAGGAAGTTATTATCCGGGAGGTCAAGCGTGATTTCGAGTATGAGGCTGAGATGGTCTTTTTGGAGCAGTATTTCTGGGAAAACCATGTCCAGCGCCATGTGCCGCCGCCCTATACAGAAAGTGGGGCCTTGATTATTGAGAGCGCACGCAAACACTTTGGCCCGGCAGATAAAAATGCCCCGGCCGTTGCACTCGACCTGGATATGACTGCAAAACTTATGCAGTATTTGCGGCTTCTGGATGAAAAGAAAAATGCAGAGGTGTACTCCAAAGAAATCGACAAGGATATTCAGCGTCTGAAGGCGCTGTTGATTGCGGAAATGGGTACCAGCTGCACTGCAGTCTGTGAGCAGGAGGGAGTGAACTATACGGTTACCTATACCCCTGTTCGCAAGTCCGTCATCGACAAGGATAACCTGCTTCGGTTGAAACTGGAGCATCCGGATATTTACGAGCAGTTTGTTACAGTATCCGAATCCAGACGGTTCAGTGTTAGAGCCTCGATTATGGAGGCCGCTTAGTGAGGTGAAAAAGGATGAATTGTATTGGTACCTACGACGGGACGATTTTTTATAATCCTGCCAATAAGTTTTGTATCATCAGTGTAAAAACCGCAGACCAGAGTGTGCCAGCTGAGGCCAGGTCAAACAGGCGGTACAAAGACCATTTGATCCGCTTTACAGCTGTGGGGTATGAGATTCCACGGACAGATGCGGTAGAGTTGGAACTGGATGGTGAATGGGCAAAAGGCAAGTATGGTGTCCAGCTCCAGGTGGAGCAGTGGCGTGAAATTGTGCCCAGAACAAAAAACGGCGTAGAGGGCTACCTTGCCTCCGGGCTTATCAAAGGGATTGGTCCCAAAACTGCCGCAGACATTGTGGAGCGGTTCGGTGTGGACACATTGGATATTCTGGAACACCAGCCGGAGCGGTTGTTGGAGATCCGGGGCATTACGGAAAATAAATTGGAGGACATCAAAGCTTCTTATGCAGAAAACCGTATGCTCCAAGGAATTATGACCTTGCTGGCACCGTTTAAGATTACTCCCAAGACGGCATTGAAAATATATCAATATTTCGGCCCGACCAGCGTAGAGATTTTGGAAAAGAGCCCATTTGAGCTTTGCCAGATCTCCGGCTTTGGATTTCGGCGGGTAGATGCAATCGTACAAAAGAGCGGGGGTGATCTCCATGACCCTATGCGTATCAAAGGGGCTGTCTTTTGTGCGCTGGATGAGGGCAAGAGTAAACGAGGCCATCTGTACATCAGTTCTGAAGAACTGGAGAAATCAGCGCTGAAGCTGCTCAATGAGAAGATACCTGTACCGGAGCTTCGCCTGCATCAGCAGGAAGTCAGGGATATGATGCAGGAAATGATCCTGAATGGAGCAATCGTTTCCGTGAAGGATAATATCTATCTTCCCAGAGTGTTTGCCCAAGAGGACGAAACGGCGCGCCGGATCGCCCAGCGTCTGGTCGCCCAGATGCCAGTAGAGCATATTGCGCCGGTGCTGGAACAGGTCAAGGTTGAAATGGGACTGCGCCTGTCTGCACAGCAGGAGGCTGCGGTCTATGCAGCATTTAGGCATGGCTTGTCAGTGATTACGGGTTCTCCTGGTACTGGTAAAACAACAGTGCTGCGGACGATACTTGAGGTTTACCGGCGGCTGCACCCTGATGGCAAAATTGCTCTTATGGCGCCTACCGGTCGGGCAAGCCGCAGGATGTCGGAGAGCACCGGCTTTGAGGATGCCCGGACATTACACAGTGGTCTGGGACTGACCAGTGAAGAGGATGAGGGTAGCCGGAACAGAAAGTCAGAGCCACTGTCGGCCGATTTAATCATTGTGGATGAGTTTTCCATGGTGGATATGTGGCTTGCCGAGAAATTCTTTGAGCGCATGAAGGCAAATGCCAGAATCGTGCTGGTAGGCGACCCAGATCAGCTTCCCAGCGTAGGAGCCGGAAATGTTTTCCGTGAGATCATCGAGACCCAAATCGTCCCGGTAACGGTGCTGGATCAGATTTTCCGTCAGTCGAAGGACAGTCTGATTGCCTATAACGCCAAATTTATCAACGAGGGCAATACCAAACTGTTTTATGGACCGGATTTTGTTTTCGTGTCTGGTGATAGTCAGGAAGACACCGCTGAAAAGATTACAGAACGGTATTGTTTGGAGATACAGGAGAGTGGCATTGAGAATGTGCAGATTCTTTCACCTTTCCGTTCAGAAGGCGCCGCATCGTCGGAACAGCTGAATGAAACCATTCGTGAATTGGTCAACCCATTCCGCTCTGCGGAGGAAGAAATCAAGTTTGGCCCCAGGATATTCCGGGTCAATGACCGCATCATGCAGACCAAGAACACAGAAAAGGTCTCTAATGGAGATCTGGGCTTCATCCGGTATATTAAGGACACTGACCAGGGTAAAAAAATCGGCATGGATTTTGGCGCTGGCAGAACACTGGAATACGGCGTAGATGATTTGAGCAATGTGGATCTGGCGTATGCCACTACAATCCACAAGGCTATGGGCTCTGAGTATGAGACCGTCATTATGCCGCTGCTCAAAGCGCACACCATCATGATGTACCGTAATCTGCTCTACACCGGAATCACGCGTGCCAAAAAGCGGGTGGTGCTGATTGGGCAGAAACAGGTATTGTTTATGGCAATCCATCGTAATGAGATCGGCAAGCGGAATACGCTGCTGGGTATGCGTATTCAGATGTATTTCAAAGCCTACGCAAAGAAAGCCGGCATCCCCATTCCGGCTGCGTTGGAAGAGCAATTAAAGAACGCAAGTTAAAAAAGAGAGGTCAGGTGCAGAAATGGCACTTGGCGTCTCCTATTTTTATGTCAGAAAGGAGTTTCCAACATGAATGAAAAAAGTAATCCGATGCCTATGATGTACAAAACAATTCCGGCAGTGGCAGAACTGAACAAGGTACCTGGCTTTGATCCGCTCAAATTTCTGCGCCATAAGGTGTCCAGAAAGACCAATGAGGAAATGCTGCAGTTGGAATTGCCTTATCAGAAACTGTGGTTCCGTCTGCGTCACCCACAGGGCCGCATGAAACTGACTACCCTGCGAATCACGGAACAGCTTGCGATTATGGAGGCCAGAGTCTATCTGGACCGCAGTGATGCAGAGCCCATCAGCAGTTACATCTCGCAGCACAGTGCGGAAGAAGGTACCGATTATGTGCAGGCTGCCCAGGATGAGGCATTGAGTGCTGCGCTGTCGGATGCCGGTTTCGGTCTGCAGTTTGCCGATGTTGCTGTTGACAGTACGGGCAAGGTGTTTGGAAGTAGTATTCCGCTTTCCGGGGCGGCTCCTATCCAGCAGCCAATGCCGGATGCGGCACAGAGGCCCGTAGAAGCCTCTGGAGCGGCGTTGCGGCAATCTGGCGGGGAAGTTCATGCCCGACTGGAAAGAACGCCTCAGAGCGTCGTAGAGCGCCGTAATGCGCCTGCGCGTCCGACCTCTATCCAGAAACCTGCGGCAAAGCCGGTTCAGAATGAACAGCCCCCGGTTTCTCCGGTACAGCCCACTGTCCAGCAGATGGCTGCAGAAGAGAAGGAGAATATGGATACACTGCCTGCCGGCAAGGTAGAGGAGAATGCTCCCAATATGGAGCTGCCGGTACCGAGCCGCGAGGTTACATTGGATAGCAGTCCAAAACAGGATGATGTGTCTGAGCAGCCGACCGCCTCCGTATTCCAATCGGATGAACCGGAAGAACTGCCTGTGGCGCCTGTTGTCCAACAGGAAGCACCCGATCAGCCTGTGGCGCCTTCTTATACGGAGAGCACTCCGGTAGAAGATATCTTGAAGGTAATGACCTTTGAAGAAGCGCAGAATGTGGTGGTGGATAGCGGTCTGAGCAAAGGAAAGACCATGGCAACAGTTGCCAAGGAGCGTCCGGTGAGTCTGAAATTCTACCTCACCCCCGGCAACAAGAGCACCAACAATATCGTTCGTGCTGCGGCGCAGATCATGCTCGATGGTATGGCCGCACAGAAAGCCGGATGATAAGCAGCCCCATCTATGGGGCCAAGAAGGGAGGGAGAACAGATGGACTCATATCCAGGAGATTTTCCGTTCGGTATTATGGATGTAGTGGAACTTCTACATCTACGAATCAGACGCCGACAGGCAAACAGTGTATATGTGGATTGCCCGTTTTGTGGTGACCGCCGCGGCAAGATGAATGTGAATTTCGTCAAAAATGTCTGGCGGTGCAATTATTGTGATGAGCATGGCGGTATGCTTGCGCTTTATGCGCGGCTAAACAATACGACTACATCCGATGCGTATTGGGAAATAGGAGAAGCCCTGTGCAACGATTTTCACAGGGAACGGCCGAACTCTGGATATGAGATGGCAGGAAACCAGCAGGCTGGCACTGGGTCCCCGGTTTCGGGGACTCAGACCGACCTTGCGGGATATGAGAGGAGGGGCGAACTAAAAACAGTGCAGCAAGCAGAACGGGCCAGCGGACAGGAAATTCATCAAACGCTTTCGCTGCTGCTCGCTATGCTGCCTCTTCAGCCTGCCCACCGCAACCATCTGCACTCCCCAAAACGGGGACTGTCGGATGAACAGATCGACCGGATTGGGTTCAAGAGTACTCCACCCCCATTCCTTTGCCGCTCCATTACCGAGCGGCTGATGAAACAGGGATGCAAGGTGGAGGGGGTGCCCGGCTTTTATCTGGATGACAGCGGGCGCTGGACCATGAACTTCTACCGAAAAAACGCAGGGATTTTGATTCCGGCTGTGGGATACGACGGTATGATACATGGCCTGCAGATACTTTTGGATAGTCCGCTCAAGCAAAAAGATGATCCACCGGATAAGTCAGGAGCCAAATACATCTGGTTTTCGTCCTCGTCCAAAAATATGGGTGTCACATCCGGGAGCCCGGTACATTTTATCGGCAATCCATCTGCTCGGGTGGTCTATGTCATTGAGGGACTGCTGAAAGCAGACATCTCGCACTGCCTGACAAACCGGACTTTTGCGGCGATTGCCGGCGCAAACAACACAAGCCAGTTGGATACGCTGTTTGCACTGCTGGCACAGAATGGCACTGAGGAGATCATTGAGGCTCATGATATGGATAAGTACAGTAACCAAATGACCTCCAACGGGGCATCTAAGATCTATCTGATGGCCCGGAAAAATGGAATGGCATGTCGTCAGCTGACCTGGAATCCGAATTATAAAGGGTTTGATGATTGGCAGCTTGCCCTTCGGGAGAAAGAACAGAAGGAAAAGGAGGTGCAGAGAATGAATTTTAAGCAGCAATATCTGTGCGGTAAGTGTGACTTTACCTATATAGATGGCTGCGTCGAGCTTTGGCACACCAGAGCGGAGAAAGATTTGGACCTGACAGAGTATCTGGGGCTTACAAAGGAAGAGTATCAGATATTTCTTGCTCAGGGCAATCGGGCGCTGAAGGATATTCTGGACAGCCAGAGAGTTTTCCGGAGGTTTTGCATTTACCAGCTTTGCCTAAGTGAGACACAGACAGTACCATTCGCATTCAAGCGACTGGATGCGCTACATAAGGCTGGATATGAACAGCCGCCTGCCGCCGCCTATCAGACGGTATGGAGCGCAGAGGTCTGTTGCCCAAAGGGGCAGAATGACATGGAAGTGCTGGGGCGCCTGTTCCTGGACTTTAATGAGCATTTGCCGGAAGATTACAGAGGTCGTCCGTTGGCTCCATCTGATGTGGTGGAACTGGACTGCCAAGGCAAACGCACATACTTCTATGTGAATGACTGCCGGGATTTTGCGCCGGTACGCTTCTCCCCATTCTTGTGTAAAAGACTTCCGGAGCCTGCTCAAAAACAGGAATGAAGGGATAGGGGTCAGATGCGTATTGCAGAAAAGAAGAAAAGCCAGATTACAGCACTGTATGAGCAGTGCTCCAATCTTCCGGCAGATGTCAGAAGTTGTCTGGAGAATGGCTACTTTACCGTAACGGTACCTCCACCCTGGAATATGAGCAATCAAAAGACTGCGCAGGAGGTGCAGGACAAAATCAAGGAATGGTCAAGGCAGTATAGTATTGTTGTCGCTTAACCATTGGAGGTAGTCCACCATTAGCAGAGCAGATCCTCCGATTATTCCAGTAGCTGATGAAGTATCTCCAGATGAGCGTCTTTAACTGCTCTACGGTCATTGAGGTAGGATCGTAACGACCATAAAGTAATTCCTCTTTGAAGCGTGCCCACATGCTTTCGCATCTGGCATTATCATGGCATCTGCCACCGGCACTGTTCATGCTTTGAACAATGCCATATCTGTTGATAGCTTTACGATATAGCTCACTGGTATACTGGGTTCCCCTGTCACTGTGAAGAATAGCTCCACGGAGCATCGGGTAAGCTTTGCAAGCATTCTCTAAGGTTTGTTCGCATAGGGTAGCTCTCATATTTGTATCCATAGCAAGTCCCAATACTGCTAAATCATAGCAGTCAAAGATCTGTCTCTTATACACATCTCCGAGCCCACGAGACACTGAGCGATCTCG
>ENA-UAYF01000123-UAYF01000123.1-human-gut-metagenome-genome-assembly--contig:-NODE-123-length-43016-cov-12.882777_pt1 | contig 43016 bp, 52 predicted proteins | sample MGYA00244017_ERZ654600 | MGnify/ENA primary metagenome ERZ654600 (study PRJEB26926, sample SAMN06164490) | human gut metagenome | biome: ENVO:00009003; feature: ENVO:2100002; material: ENVO:00002003... | reverse complement strand
AGACAGGTATAAACTCATTATTTCAAAATTTCAATATTAATTTCACTTTTATGTGCCTGAGCTGCCAGCCTATCCAAATAATGACATGATACCTTTTGACCCTTTAACCATGATATAATGAGCGTAGCGAATTATATCACGCGCGAATGCGCATAAGTATCAGCCGCAGGCCTATCATATGCGTAAGCATGATATAATGAAAGTTGAAAGACCGCAATTCCTTGAAAAATAAGGGGTTGCGGTCTTTTTTGTTACTAATTTGTTACTGGTTCAGAGTAAAAAATATTATTTTAATAGGGCAACCGTTTCCCGTAACTGTTCAATGGTCTTGTGATTATAGACCCGGTTTCCCACATCCTTTGACTTGTGACCCATTAACATATCAATACATTTTCTATTGCCTTTGGCGTTGTCAAGGCGGGTTTCAAAAGTGTGCCTTGCTTCATGCGGGGTCTTATCTGCGTTTATCTTTTCCATCACTTCACCCCAACACTTATAATAATTTGCCTGACTGAACTTTTTACCCTGATATGTGAACAGGTACTTGTTTCCTTCATCAACCAGTGCTTTCACAAATGGCTTGATGCGGTCATGCACTGGAACAATGCGACACTTCCCGGCACTGGTCTTGATACCACCTTCAAAATACCAGTCCTTGATGTTCACCTGTTCAGTTTTCATTCCAAGAAGTTCCTGAAGCCTGAACCCGGTATATATGTAAATCAGTACCGTATCAACCCAAGGGTCATCTTTTATTTTCCACAGTGCTTCAATCTGTTCATCAGTGAATGGTTCACGTGTGGTTTCAGGTATTGGCGGTGCAGTAGTTATTTGTGAATACATTTTATCTATCAGGTCAATTTCAAATGCAAATCGGTCAAGATGACCAAACAGATTCTTAATTGCCCATTGTGTAGAATATGCACACCCGCAGTTGTCAATGCAGTCTTGCATCTGATATGATTTCAGACTTCTGTATTTTACACCATAGTATTTTGAACAATGCTTGAACGCTGAACGCAATGATTGCTGATTTGATTTCCCCAGTTTTGGCAGCTTGATTTGTGACCAACGCTGATATAGTACCGCAAGGGTGACCTTTTCCCGGTCAATATCCCAAGGGTTGTTGTTATATTCTGCAAGAAGGATATTGGCTTTTTCTTCTGATTCAGCATACCCAACCGGGACTTGTTTTGAACCGCCTTGTTCATCATATACAGTCACTTTGACAACCCAAGGGCGTGACCTGTTACCTTTTAGTTTGGTTACGCATCCATAACCGTTTGGGTTTCTTTTTCCCATAGTTATTCATTCCTTTCTGATTGAAAATTCAAGGAATGAATGATATAATGGTGGTTGCATAGCCTATATCATTCTATTCCTTGGTATAGTGTTATTTGAACCCTGACTGCTGCAACAGTTGGGGTTCTTTTTTTTTATTTACAATGTAATCTGATATATCGTTCCCAGTCTGAAATATGCTCTATAAAATCATCAACATCACCTTCTATTATTTTTACGGTATATAAACCTTTTAGAATTTGCATCCAATATTTTCTTCCTTGTAGCTTTATTTTTCCAACTGGGAAACTACCAAAATAGACTGCAAGTGTTCCGTTTGACATTCTATTCAAATGAATCTTTTCATTAGTGGTTGGCGGTAAAGCCTTATATAAGGCACTGAAAAACAGTTCTTCTTTTTCGTTTATTGAATAATCTTTTCCAGTAGAAGATGTTTTTGAAATGTAATAATTCATAGGAACACCTTCTTTACAGTTCTATCTTCACACCTGATGAAGAATCAGTTTTCTGAAATTCTTTCACTAATTTATCAGCAGATTGTGGGTTGTTCTTAATGTCAAAGATGATGAATTTTGGTTCAGTATCACCCAAGTATGTTATTATCAGGTACTTGGTAACTGTCTTTACTTTCTTGTTTTTTGCCCTTCCACCAATAACTGCACCAATAGCACCAAAGAGCATGCCCCCGGCAACTGCACCGCCAACACTGGAAACCGCCTGATTTTGTATTTCAGTATCAGTTTTGATTGACATATCTGTTATCTTATCCTTTGACAATGTGATTTCAGTTGTACCCGCCTTGAAATCAAGTCTGTCCGGGAATGAATACACTTCACAAAGGGTATCTTCTACAATCGGCAACCCTGAAATATGGTGAAATGCAGTGTAAATTGATAAATTAGTCAAGTCCTTCTTCTCTTTCTTCTTTCCAAACATGATTTTTACCCCACTTTCTTTTTATGTAACTGTTTGTAACCGTTGGTAACTGTTATAAGTAACGGTTAAAAGTTCAGTATTTCAAATGAAGTAACGCTTGGTAACTGTTCAAGTGATATTTTCTTAATGATTTTTTTTATGTAAAAAAAAAATAAAAATTAAAAAGTGAAAATATACAGTATATAAAGTAAACAGTTACCCGCTACCAACCGTTACCTTTGAAATCAACAACAATGATATTTCCCATCTTTTGGTAATTCAGGGATTTTATGCCATTTTTGCATCGTCCCTTTTTTCACTATCAGAATATTTTTCAGATTCTAACAGTACATTGATACGTTCAATTATTTTTCCTTGGTCAACGGCATCCAGTTTCAGAAAATTATATACAGCCTTATATGCTTCTTTTCCATAACACTTCTGAAATAGGTCACATACTTGGTATTTCATTTCAAGCTGTTCCATATCATACTTCTTTGGAACATCGTGACCCATAAGCCAACTTTCACTGACATTCAGTGCCTTGGCTATTTTGTTCAGACCGTCAGCGGTGGGAATGTATTTATTATGAATCCATTGACTGATTCTTGCTTTTGAAAAGCCTGTTGCATCAGCAAGGTCAACCTGTTTCCAACCCTTTTCATCTAATGCCTTTTGCAATCTTGCACCAAAGGTATATTCCATTGTTTCACCCCTTCCATGTGGTTTGTAGTTCCTATTATAAAGCAAAGTTAAGAGTTTTTCAATCAAACTTGAAAAAAAGTTAAGAAAACTTAAAAAAAGTTATTGACATATACTGGTAGCGGTGATATGATGTCCTTGAAGTTAAGAGTTCTTAACTTTCAACTGAACAAGGAAAGTAGGAAACACAGGGTAAACCGATAGGGCTACACATAAGTGACATGGTGGTCAGGCTGCCGGATAGCAGACAGAATGTGTGAAGAATTAGGCAACCCGGTAAAATGTACTGAAAGCATGAACATCAGGGCAAGAAAGCAAAGTATCATCACTATTTGAAGAAAGATGACAGGCTGAACCAATCAGCACTTTACCCCTAAGTAAGAAGATGTTAAGCGAACAGGTACTAAACGAGATGACACAGCACCTTGTTCAAAGCATTTTTTTCAGGTCAGGCAGTCCATCCACTGCCTGACCCACTCCAAAGAACCGTTGCAGCGGTTGGAAGTAAAACCAAGGAATAGAATGTTTACAAAAACAGTTCTTTCAAAAAATTGTCTATTGCGTGTTGGTCAACAGGTTTTTGGTGGTTTTTAATGTGAAAACCCCAACGGTTTGAACACAACCGTTCAAAAGGTTCAATGTTGGCTGACAGGTTTGCAGATTTTAATGTGAAATCTGATAAAGGAAAGACACCCCTGATTGTTATAAGGTGTGCTGACAATAGACAACTTTTTGAAGGGACTGTTGGAAAGGAAAATGTGGCTATGATTGATTTCATAAAAGATGCGGATTGCACCAAGGGAACCCCGGTCAGACTGGGTGTTCCTGATACACCGATATACGGAAAAGGCATCAAATTGAAACCAAGGGTTGAAGGAAGAACCGATTCAGAGCATTTCAAGAAAATATATCTGCCGGAATTATTACCATTGGAAGAATATGATTTGATTGTTGTTCTGATTTCAGGCGGTAAAGATTCAGTTGCTTGTTATTTGAAGCTGTTAGAACTTGGTGTACCAAAGGAAAAAATTGAATTTTGGCATCACGATATAGATGGCGGTCACCCTTCACGAAGAATGGATTGGCGTTGTACTCAAAATTATGTGAAAGCACTGGCAGATGCAGAAGGTGTCAAGTTAAGGGTTTCATATCGTGTCAATGGTTTCTTTGGGGAACTATACAGGATAGGTGCATCAGAACCTATTGAATGGATAGACCCTGACACTGGTGAAGTAAAGCAATGCAGACCATCAGCAAATTATCTGAAATGCAAGGAATTGAAAGAACAGGCAACAGAAGAAATGGAAGAACTTCTGAAACAGTACGGTTACCGCATGAAGTTCCCGGCAAAAACTGCTGACCTGTCAAGGCGTTGGTGTTCTGCATACTTGAAAATATGTGTTGCTGATACGGTTGTCAGTAACCTTGACAGACTTGGGGAATTAGAAGCATTAGGTGGGAAAAGACACAAATTCCCGGCAAAAGGTGGAACACATCAAGGGCGTTGGTGTTCAGGTTCATTGAAAGCAGCGGTTCAGGATAGTGTGACAAGTAATCTTGAACAAACTAAGGCTGATAAGAAAATATTGATTGTTTCAGGTGAAAGGCGTGGAGAATCAAAAGGGCGTTCAAAGTACAATGAAATGGAGATTCACAGAACCAATGCAGAAGCCAAGGCACACAGGACAGTGCATCAATGGCGGGCGGTAATTGACTATTCTGAAAAAGATGTATGGGAACTTTTGAAAAGGCATCATATAACCCCACACCCTTGTTACAGGATAGGTTGGAATAGATGCAGTTGTGCAATGTGTATTTTTTCTACACCAAGACTGTTTGCCGGATTCAGAGAATTATTTCCTGATGATTTTGCAGAATTGGAACATGATGAAGAAGTCCTTGGATTCACACTTGACAATAAAAAGTGTTTGAAAGATTTTGTTGGCAATGCTGAATCATGTGTATGTTGGGATGATAAAGATGCAATTCACAGCATCCTGACTGGTGAATTTGGTGTTGATGATATTTACACAGAAAATTGGGATTATCCTGTTGGTGCATTTCATGGTGCTGACGGTGGTTCTTGTTAGAAAGAAGGTGAATAAAGTGAAGAAAATTGTTGCAGCGTGGATTGAACAGATTCTTGAATTTCCTTCAAAACTTGAATACATGGCGTATATGGAAGGTTTGAAGCAGAAAAAGCAGAAGTTCAAAGAAACTGCTTATGAACAGTTAGAAACAGGCGTTGTCAGAATTACAGTCAGGAAACAGTACAATAACAATGCTTTTCCTGATGATGTAGAAGGTGGTGAATAAAGTGGCATTTGATTATTCAAAGTTAAGAGGAAAAATAAGGGAAGTATTTGGAACACAGGAAAGTTTTGCAGTTGCAATGAAGATGTCAACGGTGACATTATCTGCAAAGCTGAATGGAAAGGTTGATTGGACACAGGCTGAAATGAATCTTGCTTGTGACCTGTTAGATGTTCCTTATGAGTTCATACCCGTTTTATTTTTTACCAAAAAAGTTAAGAGTTCTTAACTCAAAGAAAGGAAAGGTGATATAACATGAAATTCAGCGAAAAGTTGAAAAAGGCTATGCAGCAGTTAGGAATCAATCAGGCACAGGTTGTTGGGATGACCGGGAAAAGCAAGGGGTCAATCAGTATGTACCTGAATGACAAAACAATCCCGTCAGAAAAGGTTCAGAGTGATATTGCAGTATCACTTGGACTTGCACCTGACTATTTTGAACAGGATGATGCACCAGTGGTTGCAATGCCGAAGGATGCACTGGCAGAAGGTAAAATCAAGAAGATGCTGCCGGAAGAAGCAGCGGTTTTCCTTGGAATGGATAAGGGGACAGTCAGAAAAGGATTGCAGCAAGGGGTTTTCCCTTGGGGATATGCAATCAAGACTTCTGAAAACCGTTGGGCGTACTTCATCAATGCAAGAAGATTTGCAGAAATTGAAGGCGTTGCACTTTAGGGGGGGGTCAGTGAGAAATGCCAAAAATTCAGTATAAAGAAATCAAGTTTCAGCAGAAAAGCCTTGACCTGATTGAACTTGTGAATCAGGTGGTTGAAGAATATCAGGCACAGGGATATGAACTGACCCTTAGACAAGCATATTATCAGTTGGTTGCACGTGGTTACATTCCGAACAATGAACGCAGTTATAAGAACATTGGCAGTCTTATCAATGATGGCAGACTTGCCGGATTGATTGACTGGTACAGTATAACAGACAGAACCCGCAATCTTAGAAGCAATGGTCACTGGGATAACCCGGCAGATGTGATTGCATCCGCAAGGTATTCATACCTTCTTGATAAGTGGGAAGGTCAACCAAATTATGTTGAAGTATGGGTTGAAAAGGATGCCTTGGTTGACATTGTGGGACAGGCTTGCAGACCACTTGACACACCGTATTTTTCATGTAGGGGTTACACTTCCCAGTCAGAAATGTGGAGTGCTGCACAGCGTTTCATTCATCAGCGTGACAGAGAAAACCGCATCATCATTCATTTAGGTGACCATGACCCAAGTGGTATTGATATGACAAGGGATATTCAGGAAAGATTGTGGTTGTTCGGTGCAGATGTAGAAGTTAAGCGTGTGGCACTGACAATGAATCAGATTGACACATACAATCCACCGCCAAACCCGGCAAAACTTTCTGATAGCAGATGCGGAAAATACATTGAACAGTATGGTGATGAATCTTGGGAACTGGATGCACTTGAACCACAGGTTATCACTGACCTGATTACCAATGAAGTGACAGCTTTCAGAAATGATGAAATATATCAGGCGGTATGTGATAAGGAATCACGTGAAAAAGATGAACTTAGAATGTTAGAACGCAACTATGACAGAGCAGTTGCATTTTTGGAAAGTGAGGAATAGACAGATGGAAAATAACAATGTTCAGGAAGTTGTTCATGGGTTCAAAGTGTTCAGACCTGATTGGACTTGTTCACCGAATGGTAACACCAAACAGTACACTTGCCCCGGTAAATTTGAGGAAGAAGGGGAACTTGATATTTGCGGTCATGGTATGCTCTTTTGCGAAAATGCTGCCGACTGCTTCAATTATTACGATTTTGACAGCAACAACAAGGTTGCAGAAGTTATTGCATACGGTACGGTTTTGAAGGAAGGGGACAAGTCCTGTACCGATAAACTGGAAATCGTGCGTGAAATTCCTTGGGATGAAGTGTTGCGTATCGTAAATACAGGAAAGAATTGCACAGGTCGCTGCAACACCGGGGACTGCAACACCGGGAACAGGAACACCGGGAACAGGAACAAATCTTCTTTCAATACAGGATGTTTTATGACAGAAGAACAGAAAATTATGTTCTTCAACAAACCTTCTGATTGGACTTATAACGATTGGTTACGCAGTGATGCAAGATACCTGTTGAACAGAATACCAAAGAATGTTGTTGAATGGATTTATTCAGAGGATATGACGGATGAAGAAAAAGCAGAGCATCCGACACATGAAACAACAGGCGGTTATCTCAAAGTGCTTGATGAATCTGATTGTGGTCAGTTATGGTGGGGCAGCTTGTCAGACCGTCAGAAGAATATCATCAAGGCGTTACCGAACTTGACCCTGAAATCTTTTATCAGTGTACGGGTATCAATGTAAATGAGTAATTTGCATTTCATGCCCCATCAGGAAAAGGTCTTGAACCAAACCAAAGACTTCAACAGGGTTGCATATTACCTTGATATGGGACTTGGTAAAACCTTTGTTGGTGCTGAAAAAGTGTGGGAATTGAACAATGATGTGAACCTTGTCATCTGTCAGAAATCCAAGATAGATGACTGGGTGCAGCATTTCAAAGACCATTACCCTGATTATGAAGTATTTGACCTGACACACAAATCACAAGCAATCACTTTCAGGAACAGGATTGACACAAAGAGCATATACCACAGGGATGTTCAAATTATCGGTGTTATCAATTATGACCTGACTTTCAGGCGTGATTGGATGCTGAAAATAAATGAATTTACCATGATGCTTGATGAATCAAGTCTGATTACAAATGAGAACGCAAAGCGTTCAAAATTTATTCTGAAAATGAAACCTGAAAGTGTTGTATTGCTTTCAGGTACACCGACAGCCGGGAAGTATGAACGGTTATGGTCACAGGTTCAGTTGCTTGGTTGGAACATCAATAAAAAAACCTTTTGGAACAGTTATGTTGATACCAAGTGGGTTGAAAATGGGGATGGTTTCAAACAGGAAGTGATTGTTGGCTATAAGAATGTTGAACACCTGAAAAAGAAACTGGCACAGTATGGTGCAGTATTTATGAAAACCAGTGAAGTTCTTGACCTTCCTGAACAGATTGAACAGAAGATTATGTTCAAGGTAACAAAGGAATACAAGTTTTTTATCAAAAACAGTTACCTATTGATTGATGATGACACTGAACTTGTCGGTGATAATAATTTGACCAAGACACTATACGCCCGGCAATTATGCGGTCAGTATCACAAGGAAAAACTGGAAGGATTCAGGGACTTGGTACAGTCAACGGAAGATAGGTTGATTGTGTTCTATAACTTCACCGCTGAATATGAAGCAATGAAAGCTATCGCAGAAGAACTTGAAAGACCTGTTTCAGTGGTTCGTGGTGGTGAGGATGACCGAACCGCTTATGAAGAATCTGACAACAGCATTACATTCATTCAGTATCAAGCGGGTGCAATGGGGGGTAACTTCCAAAAGGCGAACAAGGTTATTTATTTTACTTTGCCACTTGGAAAGGGGTCATGTGACCTTTGGGAACAATCAAAGAAGCGTATTCACCGAATAGGTCAGAATAACACTTGCTTTTATTATTACCTGTTGGTGAAAGGTAGCATTGAAGAAAAGAACCTTGCAGCATTGCAAGAAGGAAAGGAATTGACAGATGAACTATTCAAAGAATCTTAGAAAGGCAGCAATGGCGAAACGCATTATTGTATCATGGGTTATTGTTGCAGTTGTCTTTTTCTTGGTCGGTGGCTTGTCAGGATATGTCCTGAAAACTCATATAACCGCCAAGGACAGAGAAAAAGAAGAAATACATACAAGTGAACAGTTAAGCACAAAGACCCTTGTATATGGGGCGTATGATGACAGATGCTTCACAGAAGAAATTTCACTTGACTGGGGTGCTGATGACTTGGATTTCACCCCGCTTGATTGCAAGATGCCGGAAGAACAACAGGAATTTGTATATTACTTGTGTTCAGGCTACAACTTGGATTTTACCCTTGTAATGGCGTTGATTCAGCATGAAAGCAGTTTTGACCCAAATGTGATAAGCAACACAAATGACTATGGATATATGCAGATTAACGCAATCAACCATGACTGGCTGACAGAAACCATCGGTGTCACTGATTACACAGACCCCTATCAAAATATCAGGGCGGGTGTATTCGTTCTTAGGAAACTGTTTGAACGCTATCAAGATACAGATATGGTGTTGATGGCGTACAACATGGGTGAAAATGGTGCTTCTCGTTTGTGGGAAAAGGGGATATTTGAAACAGATTATACACAAAGCATCCTGACTATTCAGGAACAGTTCAATGACCAGTTAGAAGGTGATTGACTTGGGAAAGAAGTGGAAAGTTGTTGACGGTCATCCAAACTATGAGGTCAGCAGAATGGGACAGGTCAGGAACATCCGAACAGGTAACATACTTGCACCGTATGATGACGGAAGTGGTTATTTGCGGGTGAAACTGGATGGTGAAAATTGCAGACTTCACATATTGGTTGCAGTTGCACACGTTCCAAATCCTGACCCTGAAACAAAGAATATTGTGAACCACAAGCGGGGCAAAAAGCATGATTGCAGAGCATCACAACTTGAATGGGTCACACAGGCTGAAAATATTCAACACGCTTGGGACACAGGATTGTGCAAGCGTAAAAGAAGAAGGAAGGTGGTGGGATGACTTGCAAAGATTGCCAACATTACAGTCATTGTTTAGAAAGTTCAAGGGAATACCCTTGTAAGGATTTTAAGAAGAAAGAAGGTGAAACCAGTTGGCAGCAGAAAAGAACTTTGAAAACAAGGTCAAGACCTATCTGAAAAATTATGGCTGTTGGTTTCTCAAATACTGGGGCGGTGCATCCTACACCAAAAGCGGTATACCTGATTTATTGGTAAGTTCTGACGGTTTCTTCTTAGGTATTGAGGTAAAAGCAGACAAAGGTGAACCTTCTTTATTGCAGCTTTACAATCTAAGAAAAATCAGGGAATCAGGTGGGTATGGCATCTTGCTTTATCCGAAGGACTTTGAACAGTTCAAAAAGTTCAATGAAAACAAATCGAAACTTAACGCTTGGTATCTTGGGAATATCGAAGAACAAAAGCGTTGGGAAATAAAATTAAAAGGAGAATAAGAACATGGCAAAAAAGAAAGAAGAATCAGTTGCAACAGCATTATCAGATGCGATTGCAGAAGAAAATGCAAAGGAACTTGACAACAAGAAGTTTGTGGTTGACCGATTACTTGCAACCAAGCGTGAAGGTATGGAAGGACTGGTTGAGTACATGGAAGAAATTGGTTTCTTCAATGCACCTTGCAGTAGTGGCAATCACTTATGTTGTGAGTTCGGTCTTGTGCATCACACCCGTAACGTGATGATAGCAGCAGAAAACATTGGTTATGCACTTCTTGGTAAAAACAAATATGAAGAAGTCAGGGATTCAGTAATCATTGCAGCAGCATTACATGACCTTGGCAAGTGCGGTGATTATGGAAAGCAGATGTATGTACCTAACATTTTGAAGTCAGGAAAAGCATCTGAAGCCAAACCGTTCAAGCGTAACCCGGCGTTATTACCGATTGACCATGCAACCCGCAGTATTAAGTTAGCAACCCTTTTCATTGACCTGACGGAAGATGAAGAATTTGCTATCAGATACCATGATGGTCTGTATGAAACAGCCAACTATGGGGTAAAAGGCAACGAAACACCGTTGTACCTGATTCTGCATTATGCTGATTTATGGTCAAGCAGAGTAACAGAAGGTTGCACAGATGAAGGGGGTGAAGAATAATGTCAAGAAAAAAATGTGACAAGGATGCGGTGATTTCCCGCCTGAAAAAAGAAAAGGCAGAATTAGAATCACCGGTGAATGAACTGAAATATATTGTTCACGATACACAGGCAACTAATCACTTGATGAATGAACAGATTTCAGATATGCGTGAACTGATTGAACAGGATGTTGCAAGGGAATGTGGTTGTGTAACAATCGCAAATTCAACCTGTTATCAGGATTTTGTTGGAATCCTTATCAACAACGGTTATGCAGTGGAAGTTGAACAGATTGCAAAAGGTCAGTTGTTAAAAATTACAATCAAGGAAGGTGAAGAATAATGGTAAACGAAAATCAGGGTAAAAAGTACAATCCCAGCCCGGTGTATAACCGTAAGTTGTTGCGTTCAGTGATTCGTGCGGGTGTTCAGAAGCAGTTTGGTCAGCACCATGTAAGTCGTAACATGGCAGCTAACTTTGAAAGAATCAGAAAGGAACAGGTGAGATAATATGGCACAGATGCTTTTGGTTATGGGTGAATCCGGCACTGGTAAAAGTACCAGTATGAGAAATTGTGACCCGGCAACAACCGCTGTTGTGAACCCGGTTGGTAAACCGTTACCGTTCAAGGGTAAGTTTGAAATGTTGAACAGTGAAACGGAATCACGCAAGATTTGCAAATTTATGAAGGAACAGGCAGCAGCCGGAAAGAAGCTGATTGTTGTTGATGACTTCCAGTATATTCTTTCTGTTCCGTACATGAACCGTATCAAAGAAAACGGTTGGGACAAGTGGAACGATTTCGGTGCAAATTACTTTGAAATCATTGAAGTATGTAAGGAACTGCCGGAAGATGTGGTTGTTGCTTATATGACCCACACAGAAACCCTTGACAACGGTGTAACAACAATCAAGCTGATTGGTAAACTGTTACGTGAGAAAATCACCATTGAGGGACTTTTCACAATCGTTCTTAGAACTGGTGTAAATGAAGGTAAGTATTACTTCTACACACAGAACAGTGGAAAGGACACAGTAAAGTCACCTATGGGAATGTTCCCGGCATACGCTATTGACAATGATTTGAACTATGTGGCTGATAAAATTCGCAACTTCTATGAAGTGGGTGAATATAAGACTGATGCAGAAATGGGTCAGGCTGATGCAGCAGTTGCAACAGATATTGCAAAGCCGGATGTCAACGGAAGAAGGGCAAGGGGTGGCAAAGCATCCAAGACCACAACTGAAACAGCAACACCGCCACAGACTGCTGAACAGGATGCTGAACCTGAAAAGGCTGCATCTACTGGCAGAAGTGGCAGAACACGCAAGGCAAGCGGTAAAACACATGATGAAGTTGTGGCAGAAAATGAACAGAAAATGTCTGATTATATGGCTGCAAGGGATGAAGCACTTGACAAGGCTTTTCCGGGACAGGAAGAAATTCCTTTTGATGAAGCTGCTGCTGTTATGGATGCAGTACCGCAGCCTGAACTTGAAACACCGCCAAGGCGTACACGCAAGGAAAGACAGGCAAACACTGAACAGTCTGCTGAACCTGAAACACTGGCAGAAGATACCTATTTCTACATTCCGGCAGATGACAACTATGTTATGAAGCACAAAGGGGATGTTGCCCCGGAAGGTGCAAAGGTCATCACCAAGGAAGAATTTGGTGAAGGTGTGAAGCGTTTGGCACAGGCGGGGAATCCGAAGCCTGAAAACCCGGTTGAAGGTGCAATGAACCCGCCTGAATCCGGCAGAAGAACACGCAGAACACAGGCACAGTCCGCAGAGCAGACACAGTCTGATTCTGAATCAGGTCAGGATGCTGAACCTGAACAGGAAACTGGAACACGTACACGCAGAACAAGAAGAACACGTTAAGAAAGAGAGGTACATAACATGAGTAATCCTAACAATCCGTTTGGTATTCCCAATGAAATGTTTGATGCAATTATTGCATCTGCAATCATGGGAAGTGTTGCACCGGGCATGAAGAAACCAAATCCTGATGCCGGGGCAAAGAAACCTTCACATCAGGAAGGTGCAAAAGCTGCAAAGAAAATCTATGATTCCTATGTTGAAGCGGGTTTCACAGATACACAGGCATTTGAACTGTTGAAAACAGTTCTGACAACTAAAAGAACATTATTCTAAGAAAGGTTAAAAAGGTGAAAAATTATGGCTATTGATTTCAGTGCATTTGACAGCAAGGTTGATTTGGCAGCATTACAGAAAGAGGTTGAAGAAGCAAAGGATGCGGACTTTGCCGATGTGCCGGATGGTAAGTATATCGTCAGCATTGAGAAGATGGAAATTAAGCTGACAAAGGCACAGGATAAGTTGATGTTTGCGGTTCAGTGCAAAATCAAGGAAGGTGAACAGGCAAACCGCATGATTTTCTTCAACAGAGTCATCAGTGGTAACAAGGTCAGCGAAAATTGGAATGATGGAAGGGCAATCAAATCTGTCTGCACATGGGTCAATGAATTGCTTGGTGAAGATGAAACACCTGTTGAGTTTATCAACTATCAGGATTTTGCAGACCAGATTCTTGATGTGTTCCAGTCCATTCAGAACAACATCGAAGTTGAAGTTACCTATGCAGCAAGCAAGTTCAACCCTATCACAATCAATGAGGTATTTGACCTGTAAAAAATTTTGTTGAAAGGTTAAGAGTTCTTAACTAAAATAATAATCAGGCGGTGGTTGGGTCATACCATCCACCGCTATTTTCAGAAAGGGTGAACAATAGTGATATTTTACGATTTTGAGGTTTTCAAGGATGACTGGCTTGCAGTTTTCATTGATGTGACCCGTAAAACTGAACAGGTGATAGTGAATAACCCTGACGAATTAAAAGCCTTATATGAAGCAAATACAAGCAATATATGGGTTGGTTTTAATAACCGCCATTATGACCAGTACATTATGAAGGGTATTCTGTTAGGAATGAACCCAAAGCGAATCAATGACTGGATAATCTTGGAGAAAAGGGAAGGTTGGCAGTTTTCGTCAGTATTCAATAAAGTACCGATGACAAACTATGATGTGATGCCGAACCCCCCAGTTGGATTGAAAACAATGGAAGGTTTTCTTGGTTCAAACATCAAGGAAACTGGCGTTCCTTTTGATATAAATAGAAAGCTGACCAAGGCTGAAATAGAAGAAACCATCAAATACTGTCGGCATGATGTGGAACAGACCATCAAGATATTCCTTGAAAAGATAGATGAATTTAATGCCATGCATGGAATCATTCAGGCGTTCCCAAACATGGTCAGCTTGTCAAATATAGGTGACAGTGAAGCAAGAATCACTGCAAAAGTCCTTGGGTGTGTAAAACAGGACTTCAAGGATGAATTTGATTTCTTCTTCTTGCCATGTTTAAGACTGAACAAATACAAATATGTTCAGGACTGGTTTGAAGAAAAGAGAAAAGAAGCCTTAGAAATGGATTTACAGAATTGTGACAAGTACGATAAGAAACTATGGTATAAGTCACAGAACCTTGACACCGTTGTTGCGGGTATTCCACATTCATTTGGTTTTGGTGGTCTGCATGGGGCAACAGAAACCCCTATACATAAGACAGGGCAGATTCTTCATGTAGATGTGAATAACTATTACCCGTCAATGCTGATTGCTTGGGGACTGGTTACAAGGGCAGCAACCAATGACAACTATGCTTTAGTGTATAAGACACGAAAATCAATGAAAGCAAAACAGATTGCTGCTGCAAAAGCCGGGAACAAGGCAAAAGCTAAGAACTGGAAAAAGGCACAGTTGCCATATAAGAAGATGCTGAACGCACTTTCAGGTGGTATGAAGGATGAAACAAACCCGGCGTATGACCCAAGAAATAATAACTGTATGTGCATCAATGGTCAGCTTATGTTGCTTGACCTGATTGAACACCTTGAAGCAGTACCGGGATTTGAATTGATTCAGTCAAATACCGATGGTCTGATTATTTGGATTCCTGACACTGATGAAGCCTTTGAAATGGTGGATGATATTTGTTGGGAGTGGGAACAGCGTTGTTCAACAGACCAGTGTTCAATTCTTCTTGAACTGGATAATATTTCAGAAATTTATCAGAAGGATGTGAACAATTACCTTTGGGTTGGTGCTGATGGAAGTGTTGAAAGAATCGGTGCTTATGTGAAGGAATTGTCTGCAACAGACAATGACCTTCCTATTCTGAACAAAGCACTGGTTGAATACATGGTACATAAGACACCAGTGGAACAGACCATCAATCAGTGTGATGACCTGATTATGTTTCAGAAAATCGTTAAGCTGTCAGAAAAATATGATTGGGTGGAGCATGAGCATTGCACACCAGTTATCACTAAGACAGGAAAACGGGTCATCAAAGAAGTATATGAATACCCTGAAAAGGTCAAATACAGTTATAAGTCATACAGGGTATTTGCTTCAAATAGTCAGGATGATGGGCGGTTACTGAAAAGAAAAAGAGTGAAAACAAAAGGTGAAAAATTTGGAAATACCCCTGACCACTGTTTCATTTGCAATGATGATGTGTGTGGGGTTAAAACACCGCAAACCCTTGATAAAGGTTGGTATATAGATTTAGCAAAGAAACGATTGAAGCAATTTGGCATTGTAGCGTGATGCCGGGAAAGGAAGGTCTGAATGGATTTAGAAATCAAGTATGAACATGGTTCAATGGTCATTCACCTTGAAAAATTCCTTGATTGCAGAAACATTTCAAAGGTCAGAAAACTGGTCAAGATTATCAGAAGCAGTTTCACCCCTGAATGTGAAGAACAAATCAAGGAATATGTTCAACAGGAAATTGAACAGTTTGAACAGAATCAAAAAGAAAATGCAAAGTATATTATAGGTTACACAGAAAAAGTGAAGTTTTGTCAAAAGCAGTTAGACAACTGCATTTACAACAGGGAACGGTACAAGCAGAACAGTGAAGGTTGGAAACATTACAACGATTTTGTCAAGCAGTACAGACAGGAATTGAAGGAACTGAAAACACTGTTACGTTCCCGGCAGACTGTTTTTGATAAGAATATCAAGAACAAGGAATTTTACAGAAAAGTATTGGAAATTATCACATAAGGTAGGTGAAAAAGATGCTTTACAAAGGTTATGTTGAAACCAAGGGTAAACAGAGCATTGAAAAGTTAAAAAACAGAACCAACTGGAAAACCTATGACGAAGTAAAAAATCTGAATGGGTTTGGTGGAGTATTGGCAAATGATACCATCCTTATTGATATTGACGATGCTGAACAGTCTGAAATCCTGATGAACATTGTGGAAGAATTTCAGCTTGATTGCCGGGTGTATTGCACAAGTAGGGGAAAACACTTTCTGTTCAAAAATCATTCAATCACAAGAAATAGGACACACGTGCAGCTTGCGGTTGGTCTGACTGCTGATATTAAGGTCGGCAGCAAACTGTCATACGAAGTCATAAAAATTGATGGTGAAGAAAGATTTTGTGAATGGGATATTGAAGAAGGTGGAAAGTATCAGGAAGTTCCCAAGTGGTTGTTCCCGGTCAAGGCAACCGCTGACTTTGTGGATATGGATGCCGGGGACGGAAGAAATCAGGCATTGTTCAATTATATCCTGACCCTGACTGCAAATGATTTCACAGTGGATGAAACAAGGGAGTGCATCAGAATACTGAACAGGTTTGTACTGAAAGAACCCCTGTCTGATGAAGAACTGGAAGTGATTCTTAGGGATGAAGCATTTCAGAAACCAGTGTTTTTCATGGGGTCAACCTTCCTGTTTGACAAGTTCGCAAATTATATGAAAAACACCGCCCATGTGGTAAAAATCAATAACCAGTTGCACATATACAAAGATGGAATCTATGAAAACGGATACAAGGAAATTGAAACAGAAATGATTCAGCATATTCCAAATCTGAAAAAGGCACAAAGAAGGGAAGTGATTGATTATATGGAACTGATTACAGAATCAAAGCAAATGTCAGAAGCAAATCTTATTGCCTTTGAAAATGGCGTATATGATATTGCAACGGATGAATTGAAACCGTTCAGTTCAGACATTGTTATCACCAACAAGATTCCTTGGAATTATAATCCTGAAGCCTATTCTGAACTTGCTGATGTCACACTGAACAAATTATCATGTGAGGATGCAGCAATCAGGGCGTTGTTGGAAGAATGTATTGGTTATTGCTTCTATCGAAGAAATGAACTGGGAAAGGCGTTCATCCTGACTGGTGACAAGTCAAACGGAAAGTCTACCTTCCTTGACTGCATCAAGACCATACTGGGGGAACAGAATATTTCAGCACTTGACCTGAAAGAACTGGGGGACAGGTTCAGCACTTCAATGATGTTCGGAAAACTGGCAAACATTGGTGATGATATTGGTGATGATTTCCTTCAAGGTTCACAGGTCAGCATCTTCAAAAAGATTGTCACAGGAAACCGCATTAAGGCAGAACGCAAGGGGCAAGACCCGTTTGAGTTCAACCCGTTCATCAAATTATTATTCAGTGCCAATGACATCCCCCGCATGAAGGACAAGACCGGGGCGGTATTGCGTAGGTTGGTCATCATCCCATTCAATGCCACATTCAGCAAGAATGACCCGGACTTTGACCCCTTCATCAAGTACAAGCTGATTCAGCAAGACAGCATTGAATATCTTATCAGGCTTGGTGTGGAAGGACTGAAAAGAATCATCATCAATGATGAATTTACCAAGTCAGAAAAAGTTCAGGGTCAGTTGGATGAATATGAAGAAGAAAACAACCCTATTATTGCATTTATTGCTGACACTGGTGTTGAAATGATTGAGAATGAACCAACTGCTGATGTTTACAAGCGTTATCAGGTATTTTGTGCGGACAATTCTATGCAACCTATGTCAAACATTGTATTCAGTAAGCAGATAAACAAAAGACTTGGGTTCAAAGTGATTCAGCGAAAAGTGAACAATGTGAACCGCAAGATATTTGTGAAGGAATAATTTTTTTGTCAAAAAGTTAAGAACCCTTAACAGAAAGGAAGGTTATGATGTGTCAGAGAAAATACAAATACTGGAATTGTTTGGTGGTATAGGTTCACCAAGAGTTGCACTAAGAAATATAGGTATTCCAACCAAGTCTATTGATTATGTGGAAATAGATGAAAAAGCAGTCAGGTCATACAATGCCATGTTTGAAAAGGAACTGCAACATTCACCACAAACGGTAGTCGGTTGGAATCTTCAACCTGATATTTTGATTCATGGTTCACCTTGTCAAGATTTCAGTATTGCCGGACATCAGGGAAAAGCAACAGCAGAAGAAGGAAGAATCAACAAAGGCAAAGGCGGTGACGAAGGTTCAGGTACAAGGTCAAGCCTGATGTGGGAAACTGTTCATATCATTGAACAAATGGGGGAATGGAAACCCACTGTTGTTATTTGGGAAAATGTAAAGAATGTTTTATCAAAGCACATGGTTCATAATTTTAACCGTTATCTGAACTATATGGAAAAGTTAGGATATACCAATTCATATAAGGTGTTGGATGCACGTGATTATGGAATACCACAGGCAAGGGAAAGATGCTTTACCGTTTCCGTTCTTGGCGAAAAAGGTTTTGACTTTGACCTTATGAAGAAAAAACCTATGCGGAATATACAGGAATTTCTTGAAACTGGTGATGTTTCTGATTGTTATATGGTGACACAACCCAGTGTTTATGAATGTATTGGCAAAAAGGGAATCAGGCGGGCAACTGTCATTGATGCCTATGCCAATACTATCACAACAAGACAGGATAGAACCCCGGCACAGGTCATTGACCTTGGTGGTGGAAAATACAGATACCTGACGGAACTGGAATGTTGGCGGTTAATGGGGTATTCAGATGATGATTTCTATGCAGCGGAATCAACCTGTAAGGTAGAACCGGGAAGAATGAACAGAACTTTATATCATCAGGCGGGTAATTCCATAGTGGTCACAATTTTTGAATCAATGTTTGATGCAATTATCAACAGTGGAATTATAGAAAGGAAGGTTACGGATAAGTGAAAGGTGGAAAAAATATTGAAGGTTATGCTGACCCAACTGCATCAGTTGCGGTTGGTCACATCAGCCGGGAAGAAAGTGAAGCTGATAAACGTGCTTATGATTTGGTGAAGGTATTGAAGTACATAATCAAGGCAGCGGGTTTTGAACTGTCTGAACGTGTTCAGTTACGGGACACCAAAACAGGAAGGGAGTATAAATAATTATGGGTGAAGTATTAAATAAAAAGTGTTGTCCGTTATGTGGTCATCCAGTATATCCCATCAATGTCAGCATGGGGAATGTATTTTCAGCAACCTTCAAATGTAGCGGTTGCTATACTGAATTTTCAGCAGATGTGCAAGGTGGTCTTATTGAAAGAACTGTAACAGTAGATGTTGAAACCCCATCAGTGAATGTTTGTGGTGAACTGTCTAATAAAAATGTAATGAGGTAGAAAATGAAGCTGATTGAAGATAACAATGGTATGTTCCCCGGTGAAACTGCATCAAGACCAGTATGCAGCAAGTGCGGATGCAAGCAATTATTCAGGCAAGTACCCGGTGCAATGTACCGAATGAAGAAATGTCCCCAGTGCGGTCACACATTAAACTGGGGTAACCAAGGAAAGGTAAAAGGTGGTAGTGATGGAAAATAAAATCTTGCAGTTACTTATGGAAAAGGGTGAAGTATCAATGAACAATGATATTTTCCCGGTACTCTTTGAAGAATTTGACAATGCAATTTTGGATGAACAGACCTATGCAATGGCAAGTGATTTCATATCACAACAGTTGTATGCGGTGTATGCCGCTGGAATCAATGTCATTTGCATACCGCAATTCAAAGGGGATGCACAGACTGGGACATTGTTTGTGAATGATATGATGTATAAGGTTGTAAATTAGCGGTTGTTGATTATTGGTAACGGTTGGTAACTGTTAAGTGGTAGCTGTTGAAACCCTTATAAAATAAGGCGGTAACGGTTGGTAGCGGTTAAAATCAATTTCTTTTATAAATTAAAAAATATATTATATTCAATAAAAGAATAAAAAAATAATATATAATAGAATGACGATTTTAACCGCTACCCAGTTACCAAATGATTGTAAAAAGCATTGATTTTCAGGGTTTTTGCAAGTAGCGGTTTATATAATTCATCAGTTACCCAAGTGTTACCTGAACCGATACCAAAGAAAGGAAAGGTGAAAGTATGTCTGATACAAAGAAAAGTCTGTCTGCTAAACGGTATTTAGAGCAGTTACAAGAATTAGATACAAAAATCAATCAGAATTTAGAAAGACTTGCTGAAATGAAAGAGGATGCAACCAGTGCGGGCGGTATTGATTATTCAAAGGAACGGGTGCAAACTTCCTGTTCCGGGGATTCTTTAGGTAATGCAGTGACCCGGTATGTGTCCTTTGATGAACAAATCAATGCAGAAATTGACCGTTTTGTTGATGCAAAGAACCAAATCATAGATGAAATCAGGGGTCTACACGTGAATAATTACATTCAGGTGTTGTTCAAGGTATATGTGCAGTTCAAAAGTATCAAGGTTGTTGCATCTGAAATGAATATGTCATACCCTTATGTGCGTGAGGTACACAAAAAAGCACTTGCAATGTTTGAAGAAACTTATAAAAACTTACATTATCTTACATAAAACATACAAAATAGTACACCAGTCTATGTTGTTTTATACTGATTTCTTATATAAAATATATTGTGAAAATTTAGGTTGCTGAAAGAAATACTTTTCTTTCAGCAATTTTTTATTTTGCAGAAAGGAAGGTGTTGCGTAATGGCAAAGAAGTTGACCAAGAAGCAGCAGTTATTTGTAGATGAATACCTGATTGACCTGAACGCAACACAGGCTGCAATAAGGGCGGGTTATTCAGTAGAAAGTGCAAGGGACATCGGATGTGAGAACCTGACAAAACCCAACATTCAACAGGCTATTGCTGAAAAGATGGCTGAACGGTCAAAAAGAACAGGTGTGAATCAGGACAGGGTTGTTTTAGAACTTGCCAAGATTGCATTTGTGAATATCAGTGATGTTGTTGATACGGACACAGGTGAAATCCTTCCAAATGCTTCACAGGATGACCTTGCTTGCATCGAATCAGTAAAGTTCAAACAGTCTGATAATCAGTATGGTGGAAGTATTGAACGTGAAGTGAAGGTTGCATCCAAACTGAAAGCACTGGAAATGTTGGGTAAACATTTGGGTATGTGGAATGACAAGGTTGATGTGAATGTTGCAATTCCTGTTGTCATATCAGGTGAAGGTGACCTTGAAGATTAAAGGCGGTGTTTGCCTATGGTAAAGGAAAACATTTCTTCACAACACGTTTTTGGGTATATGAAGTATATCCTGTACCCGGAAGATTACAAACCAAAGACTGCTGCCAATGGAAAACAGGTTGTAAAACTTCCTGATGTAGTCGGCAAAGGTTACGGTACATTTTGGCGGTGGAAAGGCAGATATAGGGTATGCAAGGGTTCACGTGCATCCAAGAAGTCAAAAACCACTGCCCTTTGGTATATCACCAATATGATGAAATATCCTGATGCAAACTTACTTGTTGTCAGGAAAACATTCAGAACTTTGAAAGATTCCTGTTTCACAGAATTGAAATGGGCTATTCACCGTCTTGGTGTTGATGCACACTGGGAAATTAAGGAATCACCACTTGAAATGACCTACAAACCAACAGGTCAAAAGATTTATTTCAGGGGACTTGATGACCCTTTGAAAGTAACCAGTATTACAGCTGATATTGGCTGCCTTTGTTGGATGTGGATAGAAGAAGCGTATGAAATCAGTTCAGAAGATGATTTCAATATGCTTGATGAATCAATTCGTGGTTCAGTGCCGGAAGGTTCAGGACTGTTCAAACAGATAACATTGACCCTGAACCCTTGGAATGAACATCACTGGATAAAGAAACGATTCTTTGACAACCCGGATGATGAAACACTTGCAATGACCACCAACTATAAATGCAATGAATGGTTGGATAAGGCTGACTTGAAAGTGTTTGAAACAATGCGGAAACAGAACCCAAGGCGTTACAAAGTAGCGGGTCTTGGTGACTGGGGTATTGTTGACGGTCTTGTATATGAGAACTGGGAAGAAAAGGCGTTCAGCATTGATGAAGTCAAGGCAATAAAAGGGGTCAAGTCAGTATTTGGTCTTGACTTTGGTTATACCAATGACCCCAGTGCTTTATTTTGTGGGTTTATTGACCAAGCAAGCAAAACCATTTGGGTTTTCGATGAAATGTATAAACCCGGCATGAGTAATGAAGCCATTGCAGCGGAAGTGTTGCGGATGGGTTACCTGAAAGAAAAGATAACCGCTGATTCTGCTGAACCTAAGAGTATTGACCGCTTGCGGGAACTGGGACTGAAAGGAATCAGGAAAGCAAGGAAGGGCAAGGACAGCATCAACAACGGTATTGACTTCATTCAGGACTATCACATTATTGTGCATCCAAGATGTGTGAACTTTATCACTGAAATAAGCAACTACACTTGGGACACAGACACAAAGACAGGTAAGAAGCTGAACAGACCGATTGATGACTTCAATCACCTTATGGATGCAATGCGTTATGCGATTGAAAGCCTTATCAAAGGTGATGCGTTCAGTTTTGAATAGAAACAAATTAGTAACACAGACCCTTGGAAACATAGCGTTTTCAGGGGTTTTGATTATATTATGCAATGAAAGGGGTGAATGAACCAAGATGTTCAGCAACCTAATTGACACACTGACTTTGAAGGTCAGCAATTTCATATTACAGGGTGTTCATTCAAGGATGACTGACCGGGAATTTCTTGAAAAGGAAATTTCCAAGTGGAAATGTTCACCCCAACGCATTATGCAGATTAAGGGTTCACTGTATTATGACAATGAACACGATATTTTGAAGCGTAAGCGTACAATGATAGGTGAAAACGGTGAACTGCAAGTTGTTGAAAACTTGCCAAACAATAGGGTTATTGATAACCAGTATGCAAAGATGGTCAATCAGAAAGCAAATTATCTGTTCGGTCAGCCTTTTGCGATAGAAACAGAAAATGACCAATACGCTGAACTTTTGAAAAAAGTGTTCAATAAGCGTTTTATGAAAACCCTGAAAAACAGTGGCAAAGCTGCATATAACAACGGTATCTGTTGGTTATACCCTTATTACACTGAATCAGGGGAATTTTCTTTCAGGTTATTCCCCGGCTATGAAATATTACCGTTTTGGAAGGACAACGAACACACCATTTTAGACTTTGCTGTCAGGTTGTATTTGGTGATTGGCTATGAAGGTACAATCCCAAAGGTAATTGAAAAGGTCGAAGTTTATGATATGGATGGTGTTCACAAGTTCATTCTTGACAGGGGTACACTAATACCTGACCTTGCAAATGAAGGGGAATCTGATTGTTACCATGTGACAATGACCGATGAAAAAGGGAATGTAACAGGGTTCAACTGGTCAAGAATCCCACTGATACCACTGAAAGCAAATGAACAGGAAACACCGCTGTTGAAGAAAATCAAGTCATTACAGGATGGTATCAATGTGATGCTGTCTGACTTTGAAAACAATATGCAAGAGGATGCAAGAAACACAATCCTTGTCCTGAAAAACTATGATGGTACAGACTTGGGTGAGTTCAGAAAGAATCTTGCAACCTTTGGTGCAGTCAAGGTCAGATATGATGACAGTGCAAAGGGCGGTGTTGAAACCCTTGAAATCACAGTCAATGCGGAAAACTACAAAGCTATTATTGAGATATTCAAGAAAGCCTTGATTGAAAATGCAATGGGTTATGATGCCAAGGATGACAGGCTTTCAGGAAATCCAAACCAAATGAATATTCAATCAATGTATTCTGACATTGACATTGATGCAAACGATACTGAAACAGAGTATCAGGCAGCCTTTGAAGAAATACTTTGGTTTGTGAACGCACATCTTGCGAACACAGGACAGGGGAACTTTGAAGGTGAAGAAGTAAATGTCATCTTCAACAGAGATATTCTGATAAATGAATCAGAAGCTATTGATAATTGTCAGAAGTCAGTTGGAATCCTGTCTGATGAAACTATCATTGGTCAGCATCCTTGGGTGGATGACCCGCAGAAAGAATTGGAACGGTTGGAACAGCAGAAACAGAAGGAACAGGAAGAAATGCTTTCCCAGTACAATCCTTTTGGTCAGCAGAATCCGGCAAATCCGAACCAAGGCAATCAGGGCGGTGGTGTAGAAGATGAAGAATAGTGAATACTGGAAAAAAAGGTTTGAACTGCTTGAACAATCACAGAATCAGCAAGGGTTACAGTGCTATGCTGATATTGAAAAGCAGTACAGACAGGCACAGAAGCAGATTGAAGGTCAAATTGCTGCATGGTATCAGCGTTTTGCAAAAAATAACGGTATTACACTGGCAGATGCCCGGAAAATGTTGACCAGTAAAGAACTGGAAGAATTGAAATGGGACATAAACCAGTATATTCAGTATGGTGAAGAAAATGCAATCAATGGTACTTGGGTAAAACAGCTTGAAAATGCTTCTGCCCGGTATCACATAAGCAGACTTGAAGCCTTGAAACTGCAAACGCAGCAGAGCATTGAAGCAATGTTTGGAAATCAGCTTGACAGCATTGATTCAGCAATGCGGAACATATACACATCAGGATATTACCGAACCGCTTTTGAAATTCAGAAGGGTGTAGGGGTTGGTTGGGATTTTGCCACACTGGATGAAAAGCAGATTTCAAAGATTATCAACAAGCCTTGGGCGGTTGATGGGAAGAACTTTTCTGAAAGAATATGGGGGAATCGTCAGAAGTTGGTCAATGAACTGAACACTGAATTAACCCGTAATGTTATTTTAGGACAAGACCCACAGAAAGCTATTGATGCGATTGCCCGGAAAATGAACACTTCAAAAACTGCTGCCGGGCGGTTGGTTATGACAGAAGAAGCCTTTTTCAGTTCAGCAGCACAAAAGGACTGCTTTGCTGAACTGGATGTTGAGCAGTTTGAAATTGTGGCAACGCTTGATTCACACACTTCTGATATTTGCCGGGAAATGGATGGAAAGCATTTTCCTATGTCACAATGGGAAGTTGGTGTTACTGCACCGCCTTTTCATGTGTGGTGTAGGTCAACCACTGTTCCATTCTTTGATGACGAATTTGACAGTGTTGGTGAACGTGCTGCAAGGGGTGAGGATGGCAAGACTTATTATGTACCATCTGATATGACCTATAAGCAATGGCAACAGTCATTTGTTGAAGGTGACAAGACTGGATTGCAAGAAGCAACACCTGATGATACAATTAAGGCAAAGAAAGAAGTAAAACAAGTTGCAGAAGAATTGAAAGCTGAAAATTTTCCTTCTGCTTTTACTGCAAAATCAGAAATGAAGAATACACAGGCACTTGTTGACTATGTGAACAGTTTGGAAGGTGCAGATGCAAATACAGTTGCCTTGTTCAATCGAATGGGTAAACTGGAAAGTGTTGAAAGTAATGGTATACCCTTTAAGATTTCACATGGTAAAAATCATGCAGTTTCAACATCATCTTATACTTTTACCGGGGAACTGGCAGAAGTGAAGTTGACCATACCAAAATTACAGGGTGAAAATCTTGCCGGACAGGTGAACACAACATTACATGAAGAAATGCACCTTATGGACTTGTATGGTAGAAGCAACGTGAAGAAATCAGGTAACTGGTTCAGCACAAGCCGACAATCTTTAGTTGATAAGTTCAAACAGACTTCTTCTGATATGTCAGACGATGTGAAAAAATTATTTGCTGAACATGATGAAAAGTGGAAAGAAGTGTCAAGTGCTGTTCGTAGTAAGTACAATTCACAAATCACTGCATTGAATGATGCAATGATGAATAGAACTTTTCAGGGTACATATAGTGATTATAAAAAGCAGTATAGCAAGCTGCAATCACTGTTGGAATCTGAACGTGATTATGAGTGTAGAAACATCATGGGCGGTGGAATTGGAAACCTTCAAGATATTTACGATGCACTGTCAGGCGGTGTTTTTCGTGACACTGGTGTTGTTAAGTATGGTCATGGTGGAAAGTATTATCAATCTGTAAACAGTAGAGTACATGAAACTATTGCCAACTATGCAGCGTTGAGTGTGACAAGACCTGATTTGATTGAATTGTTACGTGCTGACAAGCCTGAACTTGTTGCTGAACTGGATGCAGTGATTGTTGAACTTTTGAAGAAAGCGGGTGGTGAATAATGGATGACAAAAAGCTGATAGAAAAATATGTCAAGGTGCGAAAACTGTTCTTTGAAGTAGATTTCCCACCTATGATGATTCAGTTCTTTGATTTAGACAGTGATGAACTACTCGATGAAAAAATAGAAGTTCTGACTGCATTAAAAGAAGGGAAACAGATTTCTGAAATTCCTAACTTTTATGATATTTTGGAACTGTACCCCAAAGATGGGGAACACTGGGATTGAACACCGTCATTTAGGCGGTGTTTTTTCATACCTTAACAAGTTATCAAGGGAATGAAAATAATTGAAATATGACCGTTATATGAGGTCAGAAAGGGGGCTCACAGGTACATGAAAACCAAGACTTAAAGAAAGGGTATGGTGGTCTGAAAATTATCTCCCGGTCACAGGGTCAGAGTGACACAGAAAGGCATCCGGCAACGGGTGCTTTTCTATTTGTCGGAGTTGGTCAAGACGTAAAACCGCAACAACCAAACAATCATGTGGGAGTTACCCCGTATAAAAACGTATTTGAAAGGATGGTGTCATTATGACAAGAAAACAGTTAGAAGATTTAGGACTTTCCAAGGAACAGGTTGACAGCATTATGAAAATCAATGGTGATGACATTGAAAATGCAAAATCTGCATCCTCTGCTGAAATCAAGAATTTACAGACAGAGGTTGACGGACTGAAAACACAGGTGTCTGACAGGGACAAACAGCTTGAAACCCTGAAAGCATCAGCCGGGGACAATGAAGCCCTGACAAAGCAGATTGCAGACTTACAGGCTGAAAATACCAAAGCCAAGGAAACACATGAATCTGAAATGACCCAGTTGAAGGTTGATTTTGCGGTTGAGAAAGCATTGACCGGGGCAAATGCAAAGAATATCAAGGCAGTTAAGGCACTTTTAGACCTGACGGATGCCAAACTTGACAAAGATGGTAATGTCAAGGGGTTGTCTGAACAGATTGAAAAGCTGACCACTGGTGAAGATACAAAGTTCTTATTCGATGCACCGCAGCAGAAACAGCAGCAGACATTCAAAGGCTTTCAGCCGGGGGCATCTGCACAGCAGAAGCCGGGAACAGAGGTTGATACCTCAAAAATGAACTATGATGAATTATGTGCCTACTTAGCGGAAAATCCTGATGCTAAGTTAGAGTAAAAGAAAGGAAAGGTGAAAAAGAATGGCGAACGATAAGTTTGATTCTAAGAGTTTTAACCCGCAGGCTTTCAAGTATATGGTCGGTAGAGTTCCGAACCTTCATATGCACGAAATCAAGAAGTCAAAAGCACTGGCGGGAAATCCTGACATTAAGGATGTGTTCAGTACACAGAACGGTACAAGTTACGCAAGAATTGCAATGCGTGGTCTGTTAGATGGTGATGCAGTCAACTATGACGGTCAGACAGACATTGAAGCAACAGGCACAAAAACCTTTGAACAGGGTGTTGTTGTGGTTGGTCGTGCTAAGGCATGGAAAGAAAAAGATTTCAGCTATGACATTACTGGCGGTGTTGACTTCATGCAGAATATCGCAAATCAGGTTGGTGATTACTGGGATGGTGTTGACCAGAATACCATTCTTGCGATTCTTGACGGTATTTTTGCAATGACAGGTGCAAAGAACCTTGAATTTGTCAACAACCACACCTATGACATTACTGAAAAGGTTGACGGTAAGGTTTCCGCAACCACACTGAACAGTGCAGCAAACAAGGCTTGTGGTGCGAACAAGAAGAAGTTCACACTGGTGTTCATGCACAGTGATGTTTCAACCAACCTTGAAAACCTGAACCTTGTTGCACACTTAAAGTACACAGACAAGGAAGGTATTCAGAGAGATTTAGACCTTTACACATGGAACGGTAAGTTGGTTGTCATTGATGATGATTTACCTACTGTTTCACAGGAAGGTTTCTATATCAAGGCAAAGTCCACTGATGAAGGTGCTGTTGAGGTTGTGGCAAATGATGCAACACCTACTGCAAAACAGGTCAAGTTGGAAGATGTAACACCCGTTGCAGACAGCTACACAACCCCGGCAGTTGGTGATTATGTGGTATTTGTGGATGCGTTCACAGAGTACACAACTTATGTCATGGGTAATGGTGCATTTTCTTATGAGGACATTGGTGCAAAAGTTCCGTATGCTATGGCAAGGGATGAAAAAACAGATGGTGGTGTTGACCTTCTGTATACCCGTCAGAGAAAAGTATTTGCACCTTTTGGTATTTCTTATGAGAAAAAGTCACAGGCAACACTTTCACCTACTGATGCAGAGTTGAAGAACGGTGAAAACTGGTCACTGGTACATTCCGGGGAATCAGTTGCAGCAAACCGCAGCTACATCAACCACAAGGCAATTCCGATTGCCCGCATCATTTCAAGGGGATAATCTGAAAGGGTGGTTACTATGTTTAATACTGATGCAGTAAAAGACAGGCTGAAATCTTTGGGTTATGAGGTCAAGGCAGATGATGAATTTGCCTTGACCTTTTGTGTTGAGAAAGTACGTAGCAGCATCAAGAATGAAATCAACTGGCAAGAAGTGCCGGAAGGACTGGAACACATTGCTGTTGATATGGCAGTGGGTGATTTCCTGTTATCCAAGAAAACCTTTGCACCGAATGACCTTGTTGGGTTTGATTTAGATTATGCAGTAAAGCAGATTCAGACCGGGGACACCAACACAGTTTTTGCAACTGGTGAAGGTTCACTTACCCCGGAACAAAGGCTGACCACCTTCATCAATTACCTTTTATCTTATGGAAAGGCTGAATTTAATTCATTCAGGCGTATCAGATGGTAGATGCAATCAAAGCTGCACAACAGGCAGCAAGGAAAGCCATTGAATCAACCTATTTTGGTGTTCTGATGGTTACAGAAATGCAGAAGGTAAAAGATGAAAGGTCAAAGCTGACAAATGATGAAGAAGTGGTTGTTTTGGAAAATCAACCTTGTAAATTGTCATTTGAAAAACTGCAAACTGCTATTCAGTCAGATTCAGCAGCAACAATCACACAGGGGACAAAGTTGTTTGTGTCCCCTGATATTTCCATCAAAGCGGGGTCAAAAATCACTGTATCACAGGACGATGTGACAACAGATTACACTTGCAGCGGTGTCCCGGCAGTGTACCCAACACATCAGGAAATCACGCTTGAACTTTTCAAGGACTATGCTTGATGGGTAAAATGGGGAATTTTGACATTGACGGGTTGAAAAAGTTCAGGGATGAACTGAACAAGCGGCAAGACCCTGATGCGTTTGTGGAATCGTGTGCAAAGGAACTTGCTGCCCGCCTGTTGCGTATGGTTGTAAAAAGAACCCCGGTGGGTGAATATCCACCAAGCACAGGGAAAAAGGGTGGCACATTAAGGCGTGGGTGGACTGGTGAAAAAAGGGCATCTGCACAGGGATATGCAGATTCATTGACCGTTCATCATTTTGGTGATACTTATGTCATTGAAATTGTGAACCCTGTTGAATACGCATCTTATGTTGAATACGGTCACAGAACTGCAAATCACAAAGGATGGGTCAAGGGTCAGTTTATGATGACCATATCTGAACAGGAACTTGAAAAAATTGCCCCAAAGGTGCTTGAAAGAAAGATAAAAAAATATTTAGGGGGATGTTTTAAGTGATAAATTCAATAATTGAAGCAATCAGCGTGTCCCTGAATAAAGAATTTGGGGATGACTATGAAACCCACATGGAAGAAATCAAGCAAGGTTTGAAAGAACCTTGTTTTTTTATTGCTTGCCTGAACCCAACCATTGAACAGTTCCTTGGAAAGCGTTATTTCCGAAGCAATCAGTTCTGCATCCAGTATTTCCCCAAGACCAATAAGGTTCAACGGGAATGTAATGGCGTGTTAGAAAGAATGATGCAGTGTTTGGAGTATATCACCATTGATGGTGACACCAAACCAATCCGGGGGACAAAAATGAAGGGTGAAGTGGTTGACAGCGTTCTGAATTTCTTTGTGAATTATGACTGCTTTATCTACAAGACAGAGCAGCAGACCGCAATGGAAACTATGGATGCAAGCACAAGAGTGAAGGAAGGTGGTTGATTTGGCAGCAACTAAAAAAGCGGAAGGTGCAACAGTTCAGACCGCTGAACAGAAGTTCAGCAAAGAACAGATTCTTGCATCTTCCCGTTATGCAAACAGAAGGGACTTGGTGGATGCCCTTCTCTATGAAGATAAAAGTTACACCATTGAAACTGTTGACAACATGATTGAGAAGTATAAGAAAGGACAGGTGAAATAATATGGCTTTAGGTGGCGGTAGTTTTACCACACAGAACAAAGAACTTCCCGGTGCATATATCAACTTTGTATCGGCTGCATCTGCAACCGCAACGTTGTCTGACCGGGGAATTGCCACAACGCCCCTTGAACTGGACTGGGGTAAGGAAAACGAAGTCTTTGAAGTGACCAATGAAGATTTTCAGAAAAATTCTATGAAAATCTTTGGTTATGCCTTTGACAGTCCTAAGATGAAAGGTCTTAGTGATTTGTTCATCGGTGCAAAGACATTATACGCATACCGTTTGAATGGTGGCGGTGAAAAGGCAGCAAATGATTTTGCAACTGCATTATACAGCGGTACACGTGGAAATGACCTGAAAATTGTGATTCAGGCAAATGCGGATGACACCAAGAAGTTTGATGTTATCACATACCTTGGAACAGTCAAGGTGGATGCACAGACGGTTGCAAAGGCAGCAGACCTTGTTGCAAATGACTATGTTGTGTTCAAGACGGATGCAACCCTTGCGGTAACAGCTTCAACCCCGTTATCAGGTGGTACAAATGGAACTGTTGACGGAACAGCACATCAGGCATATTTGGATAAGATTGAATCCTACACCTACAACGCAATGGGTGTTGTGGTTACGGATGAAACCACCAAGAAACTGTATGTTGCTTTCAACAAGCGTTTGCGTGATGAACTGGGTATCAAGTTCCAGTTGGTGCTTTACAAGATTGCTGCTGACTTCATGGGAGTTATCAGTGTAAAGAACAAGGTCACTGATGATGACTGGTCAGAAGCATCCCTTGTGTACTGGGTAACTGGTGCAGAATGTGGATGTGCGGTCAATAAGTCCTGTCAGAACAAGAAATATGACGGTTCGTTTACTGTTGACACTGATTTCACACAGACAGAGTTGAAACAGGCAGTGAAAGACGGTGAATTTGTTCTGCATAAGGTCAATTCTGATGTCAGGGTGCTTGAAGATATTAACACAATGGTCACAACAACTGATACTTGCGGTGATATTTTCAAAGACAATCAGACCATCAGGGTAATTGACCAGTTAGGTAATGATGATGCAGTCCTGTTCAATACCAAATACCTTGGTGTTGTACCGAACAACGCATCAGGCAGAACTTCCCTTTGGTCTGACCTTGTAAAGATTCGTCAGGAATTACAGGACTTGGGTGCAATCGAAAACTTCACTGATTCTGATGTGACGGTTGCACAGGGAGATACCAAAAAGGCAGTTGTTGTTTCCAGTGCAATCACAGTTGTGAACGCTATGGGAAAACTTTATATGACAGTTACGGTTGCGTAAGAAAGGCGGGTGAAAAAGAATGGGCGATAACATTACGATGAAAGCAAGGGACACCATTGCTGCAAAGTTGGCTGAATGTTTTATCACCATCGGCACAAGAAGATATAACTTCATGCAGATGATTGATATGGAAGCCAAGGTTGAAAAGACCAAGACCACAGTTCCCCGCCTTGGTGCTATTATGGCGGGACACAAATCATGTGGTATGGAAGGTACTTTTTCCGGCACTGCACACTATAACCAGTCAGTTCTTAGACAGGCACTTCTTGATTATAAGAACACTGGTATGGATGTGTATTTTGAAATGCAGATTACCAATGATGACCCTACCAGTGAAGCGGGTAGACAGACCATCATCTTCTATGACTGCAACACTGATGGCGGTGTCCTTGCAAAGTTTGATGCAGACGGTGAGTATTTGGATGAAGAAATTGAAGGAACTTTTGAAGATTTTTCAATGCCGGAATCATTTGCAAATCTTACTGGTTTTCTTACCAACTAAACAATGAAAACCCCCTTGTGTGAGTTTATATAACACTCATATAAGGGGGTTTTGTTATTCAATGATAAACAGAAAGGGGACAAGTAAAAATGTCTAAATTTAGCAAGTTTATGAAAGCGAATAAAATCGCAAAGGAAAATGAAAAGTATGCACCTACTTCCAGTTTACAGGATGAAAACGGTAAACCGCTTGAATGGGAGTTCAAACAGATTACTTCCAAGGAAAATGAAGTGTTGCGTGATTCCTGTACCATCGAAGTTCAGGTGAAAGGAAAGCCGAACCTTTACAGACCGAAGGTGAACACTGCTGAATACCTTGCAAAGATGATTGTTGCATCTACTGTATATCCTGACCTGTATGATGCAGAATTACAGGATTCCTATGGTGTAAAGACCCCGGAAGAACTTCTTTATGCAATGGTTGACAATGCCGGAGAATATCAGGATTTCACCGTTTGGATGCAGAAGTTTCAGGGATTCACAAAGAGCCTTGAAGAAAAGGTGGATGAAGCAAAAAACTAATCGAAGAAGGGGATGGTGAAGCAAATTATGCTTACTATGCCCTTCACAAACTTCACATTTTACCATCCGTTTTCTTGGAAATGGATGAACAGGAAAAGGCTTTTGTCATAGCAGCAATCAAAATCAAGGTTGAGAATGACAAGAAGGAAAAGAAAAAAGCGGAAAGCAAAGCCAAGAAAAAACACTAAGAAAGGACGGTGAAAACAGGTGTCATCTATTCAGACAGGTATTGAACTTAATGACCAGTTCAGCGGTGTACTGAACAATATTGTAAATTCAGTGAACCTTGCTATTTCTGCAATGGCTGATATGCAGCAGAGCATGAACGCAGACATTGACACAAGCAGTATTGAAGGGGCAAGGGATGAAATCAATCAGGCAACCGCAGCCATCAATGAAATGAATGAAGCACTGAATAATCAGACCGCACCTGATATTGTACCGCCTGTTGTGCCGGATGCGAATAGTCAGGTTGTAAATGTGGATGTAAACCCTGTACTTCCTGACCCGCTTGTTGAAAATCCTGAACCAATCAGACCTGAAATTCAGCCAAATGCACCCCCTGACCCCGTTGAAATTCCTGTCACATGGCAGACTGACGGACTGGAAGTGTTCACTGGCACTGGAATTGATAGATTTCAGCAAGAAGTGCAAAGTACCAACAGTATGTTGGAACAGTTAAGCAGCACACAGGATTCTATTGCAAGACAGGCATACAACACACGCCTGTTCCCGCCTGAATCATTTCAGGATTTGAACAGATTGGCGGTTCGTATTGATACAGTTCGTGACCGTATTCAGCAGATTGAAAACAACCCGGTAAACCTTGGAACAGACACCGCAAATGCGGAACTGGAACAGTTGCGGGCACAGTTAAACAGGGCAATTCAGGAACAAAACGAACTGAATGATGCAATGGCTGATATGGATGTTTCTGCTGCAAATGATGCTTATTTGCGTTTATCGCAGACAGTCAGTGGAACAGAACGATACATCAGGGACAATGTTGATGAACAGGGGCGTTTCAATCAGGAAATTCAGGAAGGTACACAACAGGCAAATGAACTGACCAATATGTTGAAAAATGCTGTCACAGCGTATATCAGTATTCAGAGTGTTGGAAAAGCGTTAGATATTTCTGATGAACTAACAACCACAACTGCAAGACTGAACATGATGAACGATGGAGTTCAGACAACAGAAGAACTTGTCAACATGGTATATGCAGCAGCACAAGATGCACGTGGTTCATTCGGTGATATGGCAGATGTTGTTGCCCGGTTTGGTAATAACGCAAAGGATGCTTTTGGTAGTTCAGAAGAAGTTGTTGCGTTTGCTGATTTGGTTCAAAAACAGATGACCATTGCTGGGGCATCCACAACAGAAGCATCAAATGCAATGTTGCAGTTGTCACAGGCACTTGGTTCAGGTGTTTTGCGTGGTGACGAACTGAACAGTATTTTTGAACAAGCACCTAACCTGATTCAGTCTATTGCTGATTACTTGGATGTGCCGATTGGTCAGATTCGTGAAATGGCATCCGAAGGTGAACTTTCAGCGGATGTTGTAAAAGCTGCAATTTTTGCAAGTGCTGATGAAATCAACGCCAAGTTTGAAGAAATGCCTATGACTTGGGGGCAAATATGGCAGTCTATGCAGAATACTGCCTTGATTGCTTTTCAGCCTGTACTTCAAAGGCTGAATGATATTGCCAACAGTGAAGCATTTCAGACTTTTGTGAACGGTGCTATTGAAGCAATGGCAACCCTTGCAAATGTTGTACTGAACATCTTTGAACTGATTGGTACAGTGGGTGGTTTCATTGCTGATAACTGGTCAATCATCAGTCCTATTATTTACGGTGTCATTGCAGCATTGGCAGTATATGCAGCTTATCTTGCAATCACCAAAGGTCTTGAACTGGCAAGTGCAGCAGCAAGTGCGGTGATGGCGGTTGGAAAAGGTCTGTATGCAGCAGCAACGATGATTGCAACAGGTGCTACATGGGCACAGACAACTGCACAGTTAGGTTTGAATGGTGCAATGTACGCTTGCCCTATCGTTTGGATAATCATGCTTATTATTGCCCTGATAGCCATTATTTTCGCAGTATGTTCAGCAATCGCAAAGCTGACTGGTGTTGCAAATTCAGGATTCGGTGTTATTACTGGCGGTATCAATGTAGTGATTCAGTTCTTCAAGAACTTGGGTCTGACCGTGGCAAACATTGCACTGGGTATTGGTAATGCTATCGCAGCACTGGGTTCAAACATTATGACTGCATTTCACAATGCAATCTGTTCTGTTCAGGCGTGGTGGTATGACTTACTTTCCACCTGTCTATCAGTTATAGAAAGTATTTGTGCAGCATTGAACAAGCTGCCTTTTGTAGAATTTGATTATTCAGGTATAAGTAATGCAGCAGATGACTATGCAGCAAAGGCAAGCGAAGCAGCCGGAAACAAGGAAGATTACACTTCTATTTCTGATGCGTTCAATGATGGTTTTTCCACATTTGACACATTTCAGGATGGATGGGCTTCTGATGCGTTCAGTGCGGGTGCATCATGGGGCGATGGTGTTGCAGATTCAGTCAGCAATTTCAGCTTGTCAGATGTGCTTGGTGGTACTGATATACCAAATGTCAGTGATTACACATCAGGTTTTAACGATGCAATAGCAAATTCAGGTGTTGGTGATAACCTTGGCAGTATTGCCGGGGACACTGGTTCAATCAAGGATTCTTTGGATATTACAGAAGAAGATTTGAAGTATTTGCGTGATATTGCAGAACAAGAAGCAGTAAACAGATACACAGTCGCAGAAATTAACATTGACCAGTCAGGTATGCAGAATAACATCAGTAGCGGTGATGATATTGATGGATTTATGACAAAACTGACAGATTCAGTGAATGAAGCGGTTGATAACATGACGGAAGGGGTGCATGAGTAAATGGCAAAAAGTGGATATGATGTCTATTTGAAAAATTGTCTGTTACCCGTCACCCCTTCAAAGTTACAGACAAAAATCAATAATAATAACAAGACGGTCAACCTTATCAATGAAGGTGAAATCAACATCCTGAAAAAACCGGGACTGACAGACATTGAATTTGAATGTGAAATACCACAGGTTCAACAGCCTTATGCGGTATATAAGTCAGGGTTCAAAGATGCCGGGTATTTCATGGATATTTTTGAACAACTGAAAACTGAAAAGAAACCGTTCCAGTTCATTGTATGCAGAAGAACCCCATCAGGGAAGAAGCTGCTGAATACGAACATTAAGGTGTCTATGGAAGATTACAAAATCACAGAAGATGCCAAGAATGGTTTTGATTTTAAGGTGAAAATCAATCTGAAACAGTACCGGGAATATGGAACAAAGACCATAAATATTAAGATTGCAGCATCCAAGCCAAAGGCAAGTGCTGAACCAAAGCGGGAAACTAACAATTCACCCGCCCCGGCATCTTCACAGACTTACACAGTTGTCAAGGGTGACTGTCTTTGGAACATTGCCAAGAAATTCTATGGTAACGGTTCAAAATATACAATCATTTACAACGCAAATAAGGGTGTCATTGGTGGCAACCCTAATTTGATTTATCCGAGACAAGTGCTGACCATCCCGGCAGCATAGAAAGGGGGATTTGGAAAGTGAATGTTGAACTATTGGTTGGAAATGAATCAGGTACAAAGGTTTACCAACCCGCAGTTCAGGAAGGAATTGAATGGTCAACAGAACGGAAGAACACCCCCGGAAAACTGGTTTTCAAAGTCCTAAAGGATGACATTCTTGATTTTTCAGAAGGAAGTCCTGTCAGGATGCGGGTTGACGGTGACAATGTATTCTTTGGATTTGTATTCAAACAACAGAGGTCAAAAGACCAAATTATCACCGTCACCGCCTATGACCAGTTACGATATTTGAAGAATAAGGACACCAAAGTGTATGAAGGAAAGACTGCATCACAATTCACAAGAATGATAGCGGATGACTATGCACTGAATGTTGGAACACTGGAAGATACCGGGTATGTCATTGAATCAAGGGTTGAAGAAAATACTTCACTGTTTGAAATGATAGCAAATGCCCTTGACCTGACCTTGACCAACACCGGGGAAATGTTCGTTTTGTATGATGACTTTGGGAAACTGACCCTAAAAAACCTGACTTCAATGTATGTCGGTGTTCCGGGGGCATACCTGATGATTGATGAAGAAACGGGCGAAAACTTTGACTATACTTCATCTATTGATGATAACACATATAACAAAATCAAACTGACCTATGACAATGAAGATACTGGGTTCAGGGAAGTTTATATTGCACAGGATTCTTCCAACATCAATAAGTGGGGAATCTTGCAGTATTTTGACACTTTACAGAAAGGCGAAAACGGACAGGCAAAGGCAGATGCACTTTTGAAGTTATACAACAAAAAGACCCGTAACCTGAAAATCACAAATGCCTTTGGTGATAACAGGGTCAGGGCGGGTTCAATGGTAGTAATCAACCTTGACCTTGGAGATATAAAACTGAAAAACTGGATGCTTGTTGAAAAATGCAAGCACACCTACAAGGAAGGTGAACATTGGATGGATTTGACACTTAGAGGGGGTGAATTTGTTGCCTGATGCAAATGAACTTGTTGAAACCCTGAAAAGGGCGGCAGTAGAAGCAATCGAAGCAAAAAAACCTGTCAATGTGTATTTTGGTGAAGTGGTTTCTGCTTCACCGCTAAAAATAAATGTTGAACAGAAAATGATTCTTGGCGAAAAGCAGTTGATTCTTTCAAGGAATGTGACTGACTTCAAAACAATGGTAACAGTGAACTGGCTGACAGAAAGCAGCCTTAGTACACACACCCACACCGTAAAAGGAACTGATGACGGTGGGGACAACATTGACCTGACCAGTGGTGCAAAGAACCTTGCACATACTCATAAGATAACAGGAAAAAAAGAAATCACTATACACAATGGCTTGGCGGTTGGTGATGAAGTTATCCTGTTAAGACAACAGGAAGGTCAGAAGTTTATTGTGTGGGATAGGATTGGCAAATGATACCTTCAACAGTTGGTTTTCTTGACCAAGATTTTGAAATTGAAGAACAGCCAAGCCAAACTTACAAAATGGACTTAGATGGTGATTCTGTCCGGGGGTTTGTAGATGAACAAGAAGCAATGAAACAGACGGTGTTCAGGATATTGAACACTGAACGGTATCAGTTCATTATATACCCTTGGTATTATGGGATTGAAACCCTTGATTTATATGGTGAACCTGTCACCTATGTATGCCCGGAATTAGAACGCAGAATTACAGAAGCCTTGATTGTTGACACAAGAATAAAAAGTGTAACAGATTTTGAACATGACCTTAGTGTGAAGGGCGTTGTTCATACATCGTTCACAGTACACACCATCTATGGTGAAATCAAAGCAGACAAGGGGGTGAAAATCTAAAATGTATGAAGAACAGACTTATGAAGTGATTCTTGAACGGATGCTGAACCGGGTATCTGACAAACTGGATAAAAGACCCAGTTCTGTTATTTGGGACACCCATTCACCAACCGCCATTGAATTTCAGATTTTGTATATCGAACTGGAATATTTGATAAAAAATTCATACGGTGACACTGCTGCAAGGGAATTTCTGATTTTGCTTGCAAAAGACAGGGGATTGACCCCTGACCCCGCAACAAATGCCATCCTGAAAGGTGAATTTGTCCCGGCAACCATTGATGTCACAGGAAAGCGTTTCAATATCGGTGATATTAACTATGTTGTGACAGAACAGATATTACCGGGACAGTACAAAGTAAGGTGTGAAAGCACAGGAACAGTTGGCAATCAGTACCTTGGTGATATGATTCCAATGGAATATATTGACGGTTTACAGACTGCACAGCTTACTGAAATTTTAGTACCGGGGGAAGATGAAGAAGATACAGAAGTTTTCCGGCAACGATACTTTGACAGTTTCAAGGAACAGTCCTTTGGTGGAAACCGGGCAGATTATATTTCCAAGGTCAAAGGTATTGATGGCGTTGGTGATTGTAAGGTCACAAGGGTTTGGAACGGGGATATAAAACCCGCTGAAATGATTCCAAATGCAACCGTTCAATCGTGGTATGAAGCAAACATTGAATCAATGCCGGATGAAGTCAAGTCTTGGCTGAAAACTGTATATAGTGCAGCAAAAGACAAGAAGCTGACGGTTGGCGGTACTGTTCATGTGAACATTGTGGATTCTGATGATTATGGAGAAGCAAGTTCAACACTGGTTCAGAATGTTCAGACCATACTTGACCCGGAAGAAAATGCCGGGGAAGGTTACGGACTTGCACCAATCGGTCATGTGGTAAGTGTTGATAGTGCAAAACCGTTGATGATTGAAATTAAAACCGCAGTGACATTTGATGAAGGGTACAACTGGTCAAACTGTAAAACTGCCATTGAAGAAGCAGTGAACGCCTATTTCTTGGAGTTAAGACAGGGGTGGGCGAACACTTCAAACCTTGTGGTCAGGATTTCACAGATTGAAACAAGAATACTTGGTGTGAAGGGTGTTTTAGATGTAGCAAATACAAAAATCAATGGTAGCACAAGCAATATGACATTGACCAAATATCAGATTCCAGTGTTAGGGGGTGTTTCTGCATGATAAGGGAAGTTGACCTTGTTTCTTACTTACCGCCTTATATGCAGTCATATAAAGAGCCGGTTGCAGCACTTGAAGCTGAAAACCCTGAATTTGATGTGATTTGGAAAGCAACTGACAGGGTACTGTATAACCGCTTCATTTCAACTGCTGATGAATATGGTATTTCAAGGTTTGAAAAATTACTGGGTATCTATCCAACAGCAGATGACACACTTGAAAGTAGAAGGTCAAGGGTTCAAAGTAAATGGTTCAACAGCATACCTTATACAATGCGGGTATTACTGCAAAAACTGACAGTGTTGTGTGGTGATACAGATTTCACCATGATACACAATTTTGATAAAGGTTATACCCTGACATTGGAAACTGACCTTGAAATGTATGGTCAGGTGGAAGAACTGGAGAACATCATCAATACAATGATTCCTGAAAATATCGTGGTTGTTTCAAAGAACAGCATCCCTTGCAATGTGAAGGGTGCTGTTCTTTTTGGTGGCGGTGTTTGTTTTGTGAACACATTCACCATTACCAATGATTTCCGGGAAGTATTTGAAATTGGTGGTGCTGCATCCTTTGGCGGTGGAGTTGTTCAGACTGATATGCTGAACATCACAAATGACAGTAAAGAAACCATAGCAGTTCATGGAACTGCAAATTTTGGCGGTAGTGTTACAGATACCGCAATGGTAACTATTTCACAAGATTTTAATGAAGTATTCAAGGCAAATGCAGATGCAAATGTTGCATCAGGTGTTGTTCAAGTAGACTTCGTTGAAATAAAGACAAGATAGAAAGGAAATGAAAAAGCATGGCAGAGTATTCAAAATTAGTCATCACAAATGACGGTCAGGCACTTATGGCAAAGATGATTGCCGGGTCAGGAAACATTGATTTCACAAAAGTTTGTGCATCCAGTACCCAGTATACAGAAAACCAGTTACAGGCATTGACCGGACTTAGCAACATCAAGCAGACAACCCTTGTTTCAAAGGTGTCAAGAACAAATGAAGTTGCCATCAAGGTAGATGCAGCATTTTCCAATGTTGACATCACAACGGGGTATTATATGCGTACCCTTGGTTTATATGCAGTTGACCCGGACAAGGGTGAAATCCTGTATGCAGCTTGCATTGAAACCACAAATAACTGTTATATGCCACCATATAACGGTGTAACAGTATCAGCAGCATACATTCAGTTATATACAACTGTCGGAAATGCTGCAAACGTGTCACTTGAAGTCAGTCCCGGTGCGTATGCAACCATCGGTGATATTCAGGAACTTGAAAATGAAATTTCAGACCTGAAAGCATTTGTTGGTTATACTGACGGGGATATTTACGGTGTGGAAGTGGATTTCAAAAATAAGAAGTTCACACGCCTTGCCGGGGCAGTCAACAGAACACCGGGGGAAGGGTTTGATGACATCACTTGTTTTGGTGGAAGAAAACGCTGCAACCTGACAGATGATGGGCGTGTTGCTGCATATTACGGTGAAGCCGGATTTTCTACCACTGGAAAATTGACACAGGCTATTGACCGTAACCCGGAAGGTACTGAAACACCTGATGCCACTTTACAGTTTGCAGCCGGGACAACCGTTCAGGTAATGGTTGAACAGCCAAAATTCTATTACAAGGTTGTTCCGTTGGAAATCGAAAAGAAGCGTAAAGGTGGAATCACAAGGAAGGTCAGATATTATGTATCAGACACGCCAAAGGCGGGATTCAAACTGCATCCGGCTTTCATTGAGAATGGCAACGAAAATGAAAAGATTTACCTTGCAGCCTTTGAAGGTTCGCTTTATGACAGCAGTGCATCAGCCTATATTTTGGATGATTCACAGGTTGCTGACTTTGCTGCTGACCTTCTTTGCAGTATTGCAAATGCAAAACCGCTGTCAGGTCTTACACAGAACGCTACACGTGCGAATGTCAGAAAACTTGCAGAAAAGCGTGGTTTAGGTTGGGAACAGGCATATATTGCAACAGCATCAGCTTCACAGATGCTTATGCTGATTGAATATGCAAGTTTCAATATGCAGTCTGCTATTGGTCAGGGTGCGGTGAATAAGACGGATGACGGAAGTTCAAACATGGCAGAAGCAACGGGTGTTACAATCAACCTTGGTAACGCATCCGGCACAGCTTCAAATGCTAACGGTGTTCAGTTCGTTTCCTATCGTGGTGAAGAAAACTTTTGGGGTAACATTTGGGGTTGGATTGATGGCATCAATGAATATATGGATGCTACAACCCATGAAGGAACAATCTATATCGCTGACCATTCCTTTGCAGATGACACAGGAACAGGTGCGTATGAGGATGCCGGAATCATTGCAGTATATGGAAACGGTTATATTTCAGCTTTCTGTTATTCAGAAAAATATGATTGGTTGTTCATTCCGGGTGAACTTCTTGGTAACACTGCACTTCCTGTTGGTGATTACTGTTGGAATGGAAACACTGGATGGCGAGTCGCTGTATTGGGTGCTAGTTGGCATCATGGCTTGAATGCCGGTGCTTTCTGTTGGAGTCTGAATGATGCTTCTTCTAGTCGTAGTCGGAATGTCGGCGGTCGGTTGGTGTATGTACCAAGCAAAGCAGCAGCGTAAAACCAAGTAAATGAACATTTTTAGGTAATCAGGATGCTATACGGATGACGATTTCAGGCAAAACACCATAAAAGCAAAAAACCAAAGTCGCTGTATTAGGTGCTAATTGGAATAATGGCTTGAATACCAGTGCTTTCTATTGGAATCTGAATAATGCTTCTTCTAATCGTAATCGGAATATCAGCAGTCAGTTAGTAAATGCACTAACTTCACCCCGTCAGAAATGGCGGGGTGTTTTTATAAGAATAACAATGTACTGAAAACTGATTACCGTGCCACTTGGCAAAACATCAAAATTTATGGACTGTATTAGTAGGTTGTACTCATTCGTGCAAGTCGAAAGTTCGGTTCAGTGCATACAGAGAAGGGAAACCAGTGAAACGCTATGGCAACTTATATGAAAAAATCTGTTCAATGGAAAACCTTGAACTTGCTTTTAAGAACGCAAAGAAAGGAAAAGGGTGGTACAAGGAAGTTCAGCAGATAGAGAAAAGACCATATTACTACTTGGCGGGTCTGCAATGGATGCTGAAAAACCATAAATACAAAACTTCTGAATATGCGACTTTTACCAAGAAAGACGGTAAGAAAGAAAGGGAAATATACAAACTTCCATTCTTCCCTGACAGAATCGCACAGTGGGCGGTTTTACAGGTTATTGAACCGCAGTTATTAGCGTTTTTCACAGATGACACCTATTCTGCAATACCAAACAAAGGTATTCATGCAGCTTTCAAAAAGTTGCGAAAAGCAGTTGATACAGTGCCGGAAGAAATGACCTATTGCTTGAAAATCGACTGCAAGAAATTTTACCCTT